>ODAI010485352.1_pt1 | contig 29683 bp, 30 predicted proteins | sample 1539321 | NCBI WGS metagenome assembly ODAI01 (sample SAMN02144231, study PRJEB22623) | gut metagenome | biome: sheep rumen | host: Ovis aries | place: New Zealand
ATAGCAAAGCAACGACAAAACTTAAAGAAATTGAAGCAATGATCAAGGATGATGAGAAATACTCAAATGTTGAGCGTGAAATAGTTGAATTCTTCATGACAAATTGTTCGTTGTATTTCAAAAGATTCAACACGGACGTTGTATACTTAAGAGACCTCAGAAATAATAGTGCACACTTGAAAGTAAATGACGATGCACTTTACGAACCAAACGATTATCAAGTAAGGATGCTGATATGCTCAATGTTCGATAATATTTTCTCCGTAAAGGCTCCTTTCATTATGGATCTGTTTTCTGTTGCACAAGCAGATGTAGAATATTACAGTAATAATATTAGCAGAATTAATTCAGAACACTTTGAATCTGCAATTCTTCATGACCTCAATAAAAAATACCTTAGTAGAATGACTTTCGATTCATTAAAGGTGTCGTATAAAACATTTACAAGATTACTGTATGTTTCTAATGATAGTGAATGCATTAAAAATATAAAAGGCTTATATGTATTCACTTATGCTCTTACAGATTATCTCTTAAATCAAGGGGATACGTCAATTCTAAAAAGTCACGACATCATTAAGAATTACGAAAGAATAGACGTTGAAGACCTTGCCAATAATGCTGATAGAAGAAATGCGATTATAAGTATTTGTTTGAATTTTCCATGCGTATTAGATTCAATTAGGGGCATTGAAACACTATTTAACAAGCTATCTGAATTTGTACTGCTTAAGCCACATGGATTAAAGTACTATAAGTTGTTCTATCCACGAGAGGAAAAAACACTATTCGAATTCTATTTGGAAAAATATGATGGTAGCAACAAAAATGTAACTGTTTATGACATTGAGGCATTATATCAATTGTTAAAAGACTGCGAAGATTTCTCAATAGAGGCTTACTTACTCAACATGGTAGATAAAGTGCCATCATTCAATGGATATTCTGATGCAGATATGTATATGGCATTTTTAAAGAATCATAAAGAGCTACTAACAGATGAAATATTCAAGAAAATTAAGCCTTTATTTAGTAAAAACAGGCAGTTTTATGGGCGAGATAGCTATAAATCCGAAATAAAAGAACTTGAAGATTTGTTTTCTGATGAAAAAGAAGAAGATTAAAAACAGCCTCGCACCACTGAATTGAATTCTCACCAGTGATGCGGGGTTCGTTTTATTCTTTGGAACTATCTATTATCTGCGACCCTTTTTTCTGTCCGGGGGCGAGTAGCTCAAGCTTGTCTGAGGCATAGTAGGTGTAACCCTTATCGGTGCAGTAAAGGTCTATTGTTTTTATAAGTTCACTGTCTGTGGTGTATTCAAGCAGATATACATCCTTGCCGTAACTGCTGACCATTTCAGCGTAATCCTGAAAATACTCCCTTTCTGTATCTTCATTAGCAGTGAATGTTTCATCATCCCAGTTTATTTTGCTGAATATCGTTTCTTGGTTTTCAGCATCCATAATGCTGTCAAGCTCAGAATTACGCTTGGCATATTCATTAACGTATTCATCACCGCCGTTGATGATAACGTATGTGTTCAGATCTTTAAAACCTTTGAGTATGTTCGTCACTCCGTTGAACATCTCATCGGTAGGGTAGTGATAATAAACATCGGTGTTATCAACGAAAAGTCCGTCCACACCTTTGTCGATCATGCTGACGGCAAGATCATTCACCACGAATTTCTGCCATTCTTTTTGTGAAACATCTACCCACTTTTCCTCTTCCCAGTTTTCGTAGACATCCAGAGTAAATCGTTCATAGTCATTGTAATACGGGCGGAAATCTTCTACCGATCCCAGATTGATGTAGCTGTAAACTGTATGACCGGAATCTTTAAGCTCTCTGATCTCATCGGCAGAAAAATACTGTGCGTCTATTACGATCTTTTCATAAGTCTCCATCAGCGGCATATCTTCGGGTGAAGCTCCTAAAAATACACCGTAGCGGTATTTTATACCGCTGCTCCCGGAACAGCCCGATGAAGTCATCAAAGCCGCTGCGCATATCAATGTAATGGTGACCGTTTTAAAGACAGACTTCATTACATACCAATCTCCTTACGGATCTCTTTGAAATGCTCAAACTCCTTGGTGAGATCAGCTATGCAGGCTTCAAGACCTTCAGCTGAGTATTCCTCGGAATACTGTGCAACAAGCTCTTCAGCCAAATCAAAGCATTTTTTGCCGTACCACACATCTACTTTCAGTTCGCTTTTTTCGTCTGATTTTTTTGGCGTTATGCGATAGTTGAAATTTGTATAAAGGCTGCCTGTCCATATATTTTTCTCCTGAAAAAAATAGAAAGTTGGCAGATCGAAATATCCGTGAAGCATAAATAACCTCCTGATCATTGATAATAATATCATATCATAATTTGCCGGAAAAGTAAATACAAGTTTGGTTAATTTTTCTGATCTGTCTTTTTGTTGTTATAATATCGAAGTTGATATTTTACATTGTGATAAATGATAGTGTTTTCATTGTTATTTTCTTATGGATATATCTTTACTGCTTATGTGCGAAAATAATTTAAATTTGTTGTATGGTGTCTTTACTTTTTCCATTTGATGTGTTATAATAATAAAGATATATTATAGCGGAAAGGAGATCGGCTTCATGAGGTTAATAGTTGCAGCGGCTGCTATGGCGGCAGTCATGCTTTGCGGATGTACGGTAACTCCGCAGGCTGAAAAAAATAACAGCAACAAGCCCGTGGCAAGAGAGTATGAGGAAAAAGAGGCAGTTGTGCCCGAGTTGCTCACCGCTCATATTGATGCTGATGATAAAGAATTCAGCGCAGGCGGACCATTGGTATACAATGACTTTTCTGTTGGCGATGATTTTAATTTTCTTGACTCTACTGTGAACGAGCGTCAGGATGTATGGACATATAACTACTGGGGCGCTTATGACGAGAATGATGAAAAGTACCGTGATCTTAGTTTCTTTCATCGTACCCCTTATGAATGTACTCCCTATGATATCGAAGAATACTACGGCGGCAAGTCAAAACCAGTTTCGGAAGATGATGATAAATTGTGGCAGCTTGCAAGTCTTGTAGATAATACTCCCTTCCTGATAAATATATCTCACGCAGAGCATTATTTCGATTATAAGTATCCTTTCCCTGAGGACTCCGGCAGACTTGGACAGTATGCAGGTCTGCGGTTCTATTTTGATGGCAAGGGACAGATGGTACTGGCAGTGATGTATCTCAATGATGATCTTATGCCCCTTTGTCAGGTGGACAGGGATTCGTATACTTTCAGGGAAAAATATGAAAAGTATTCACCTGAAGGTTGCACCCTTGTTCCTAAAGTAATGCTGAAAGGCATGGAAAGCTGGCAGCAGCTTCCTGCCGATGAAGTTTATCCTGTGCTGACATTTTCTGAGGATACTGTAAAAGTCAGCTGCCGCAGGTTGGACGGAGGTTCCGCTGACGGTGAAGGAGTACTGAAAAGCGGTACGAAGATGGCATATACAGAAACTACTGATTCGGTAGAGTTTGACCTGCCTTCAGGCGGTGACAGCTTGACAACATATCTTTCCTACAACCGTTATCTTGATGCCTATGAACTGCACGACCCCTACTGGAGCGGCAAATACGGTTGTACTTTGCTTATGTGCAGGGCTAAATAAGTACAGAGAGCTGATAATAATCTATGAAGAACAACGAACTGAAAAAAATAATGAATGACAATCGCAACGATATCGCCAAAGCATCAAGGTTGTTGGTAGGTATAGTATTGGGTGCGGTAATTATAATAGGTGTGGTATTTTATGGGATAGCACCTAAGGCGAAAAAATCTGATAAGAGTAACAAGGATCCTGTGCCTGCATCGGGTATCAATGATATAGATGCTGATACCACGCAGAACGATGATAGTTCCGAGTGGGTGGATGAACGAGAAATACCCATAGGGCATTTGTATCGGGTCTCTGAAGATACTGCTGTGACAGACAAAGGCGGCAGCTATCTTGGTGAAGCCGGAGAGGGAGAACTTTTTTCTTCATACGATGTGCTGGATATTTCTCAGTTTGGTACAGGTAAGCAGATAGAAGTTGATTTCCTTTCTAAGCGCGGATATATCTCTGCTGATGATCTTGAAGAGGTAGGTGCTGCAAATGTGCTGCCGACAGCAGGAAACAGTATCGGTAATGACGAATACGGCGGATCATTTCCTGGTGATGCCAAGGACAGTGGTTTTATCGCGGCTGCGGCACTTGTCAATAGCCAGAAGTTTTATAGCTGGGATAAGTATGAACTTAAAAAAGCTGCAGGTACTCTCGGTACAGGAGATGACCTGGTAAAGCTTATAGATGAATATTCTGGCGGTGATCTTATTGCAGAAAAAAGTACCGATATAAGTGAAGATGCACTGGTCACAAGCATAGATGAGGGCAAACGTATACTTTTATCAGTACGTTACTATGATGGTATTGCTGATTTTGATCATAGTGATTATTATGGAATAGATTCAGCAACGCAGTACATAGTAGTCTGTGGATATGAAATAGAGGAATCGGGCGATATACTGTTTTACTGCTGTGATCCGTTTTATGGTCAAAACGGCAAAAGTCTGACTTCAGTTGACAGTGAAACTCTTGTGACTTCGGCAGGTCTTGTCGATGATGAACAAAAAGGTATGATCATTCTCAGATAAATTATAAAGCTGTCCGTTTATGGTTAACGGACAGCTTTTTATAACAGGAGATAAGCAAGTCCCAGCAGAAGTTTTATGTCTGCGCCCTGCTTGTACAGAATAAATATCAGAAGGGCGATCAGTGCCTTTTCTTCATCTATTTTTATATGCCCTAGTATATCGCTGACAGAAGTATCCTTATTATTAATCGTTTTGGGAGAGCTTTCCTTGCTGACAGCATCCCGGGATCGGCGTTGCATCTCCATTACTCGCCGCATGGCATCCTCCTGCATTTTACTGAAATTGTTGTCAGATGTTGTCAAGTAGACTTCCTCCTATCCCGCTCTGTTTGAGGGCGGGATAAATATTCATAAGACGGTACAGCTTGATTACCATGTCAAGCTTTTTTCTTGTATCTTCTTTCAAAAGGGGACGCAGTGCCGACATCAGGCGGATATTGTTATCGTCCTGTGATGCTGTCTGTAATACTTGACTGATCTCTACTAGCTTTACAGGATCTATGCCTGATTCAGTTCGCATTTCATGTTCTTCATGTTCTCCGTTACTGAGCATACCTGCCAGTTCCCGAAGTTGTTTCATGCTTTCTTCATCATTCAGGACATTCTGTATTTTGTTCATCATATCTTCCATACCGTATACCCCTTTTCTGAAAAGTAAGGTGTTATTTTCCTGATAGCTTTCGCATAATTGCCTGTGCCTGAGGACTTTCTATCAGTTTTTTACAGGCAGCTTTGTCCGCCAGTGTTTTACTTATCATCTGTCTGTTGGCTGTCGGCATATTTTTCAGTGCAGCATTCAACTCACCATTTTCCAGTTGTTTTGCCAGGATTTCAGGGGTGGTACCAAGTTTTTTTGCTGCTTCTTCCAGCAGATTTCGCATATTGTCAGATGAAGGTCTTTGTCCGTTCATTGTATTTCCTCCTTAAGAAATTGTAAATATTCACATTATTGCATTATTTCTCTTGATTTTTTTTCAGAAATGTGCTATAATTAATTATCGGGATGGGGGGATTTCTGTTTATGAGGATCGTTGTTTTTTCTGATACACACGGTAATTACGCCGCTATGCATAAAATAATCAAGCGCAATGGTGATGCCGATCTGTTCGTGTTTCTTGGCGACGGTCTTTCGGAATTCCGCAAGTTGAAAGCGCATTATCTTGATAATACTATGATATGCGTAAAAGGCAACTGTGATTATGATAAGGAACTTCCTGAAAGTATGGTATACGTACTGCCTGACGGCAAACGTATGTTTCTTGCCCACGGTGATAAGTGGGGGGTAAATTTCTCGGTTGAGAATATTTACGAGAAAGCCAAGGAAGAGGAATGTCAGTTTGCACTTTTTGGTCATACTCACAAGCGCTTTTATGAACAGCGCGGTACTATGATGATACTGAATCCCGGTAGTGCCGGTCAGCCGCGTGACGGTAAACCGCCTTGTTATGCATGGCTTGATATAACCCCTATGGGTGTTATATATAATTACGTTGATCTGTGATCAGGGACGCACTTGTCGGTGCGTTCTTTTTTATTTCTGTGATATTAACCGTCCCGATCGTTTGATATATTATATGCAGTGATGATAAGATTGTGAACCACATACCAAAAATGTCCGCACAGCACTGTGCGGACATTTTTTGATAGTTATTGTTCTTATGAAATTTATTTTATTGATGTACAGGCAAACCGAGTATTCTTAATAATTCTGAAATCTATCATCCACTGCTATTTCAGTCCCTGATTGCGTGATTACGGCGTTTGCATTCGTACATTTTTTTATCGGCTTCTTTCATAGCAATTTCTATATTTTCACGATCGGTAACTTTTAGGCTTGTACCACCTATACTGATACTGAGTGTGAATGGCATTGTTTTCTCGGAATTTATCTTTTCAATTTCGGATTCAACGCTTTTTATATAAGCATCTGCGGTGTTTGTATCATCTTTTTCAGGTATGACTACGATAAATTCATCACCGCCGAACCTTGCACAAACCGAGTCCTTTCCGGATGTGCTGCTGATCACCATAGCTGCAGTGAGTATCGCTCTGTCTCCTGCATAGTGTCCGAAGTTATCATTTATATATTTCAGTCTGTCAAGATCTAACGAGAACAGAGTGTAATTAGTTGTTCCGCTTTCTGTCAGTTCACTCATCCTCATATAGAAGCCCCTGCGGTTATATATTCCTGTCATCGGGTCGCGCATATGCATATCAGCAACTTTTTCGTAGGCTTTTTGAAGCTGCATATTTGTTTTTAAGGTTTCAAATATCTGATTGGTATTACTTATGAATCTATGCGTAAACAGAAAGTCAAAACTTTCGCTGTCCATAGCTACTGCTAAATATCCCATTTTTCCACCATGGTAGCTTAAAGGGGCTATAAGCAGTGAATTATGTTCATCAAAAACTTTATCAAGATCAGGAAGTATATCCTTTTGTTGAAAGGGAATATTGTACGTATATGTATCAGGATAAAACTTACCAAGGTTATTGCCGCTGTGCATAAACATCGTCATTTCACCTGTTGATGCAGTGCTTTCTATGTTTTTATCATCCCCGTCGTAAAGCAGCTGAGGTTCGATACAAACCCATGTAGGAAATTCACAGTAATATGGCATGAGTCTTGCAAAGCTGTCATAGCTGTCAAGTTCGCCTGTATGTGAGTTGTACTCGAACATTCGCCTCTCGTGACGTTCATAGTTCTTTTTTTCTATAAAAAGTTCAATGAGCTTGTTGATCCTGCCGGCTTCATCAACAGGTTTGCATCCGCAGGATTGAGATATCCTGAGGGAATAGTCTATCACAGCTAATCTTTCCGACGGCGTTTTTCCGTTAATTAGTTCTTCCAGCAGATCCATGGTTTTTCTGCTCATACCATTGATATCGCAGGCAGCGGTGGTAAGCCGTGGAACTACATATTTTTCTTCTTCGATGCCGTCAAATCCGCTTATTATCACTTCATCAGGTAAGCTGATACCTTTATTCCTTAGATAATCTACGCAGGTCATGGCTTCGGTATCGTTTACACAGATTATTGCATCAGGCGGTTCCTGCTCACCGTTATAGAATTTATCAAGCACTGCGAGTGTCGGAGTTTCCCAGAAATCACCGTATCCAAATCTTTCGGGCTCAAATTCTCTGCCGTTTTCAGCAAGTACTTTTTTGAATACATTCAGCCTTTCTTCTGAGAAGCTATTGTTTCTCTTGCCGCCGATAAAGTTTATTATTTTTGGTTTATGTACTTCTATAATATGTCTGACTACCTTTTCAAATGACTTTCCGTAGCTGAAGGTGACACTGACACAGTCTGGAACATCTCTGTCAACACATACAAATGGTATACCGGTAGCTTTTGCACGATCAAGAACTTTTTCCCACAGAGAAATGCTCTTTATGCTTTCCGGCATAAGTATAAGCCCGTCAAACACGGGTGAATCCATCATTTGGAATATCTCAGACTCAGCAGGGCTGTAATCTTCTATCTCGTAATATGTATAATTTGATATTACTATTGTCTTATATCCACGCGATTCGGCTTCCCGAGCCAGAGAGAACATTGTGTGCTGGGCTCCTGTATCGTGTATACCTGCGCATACGATCCCTATGACCTTATGCTTTTTGTTCATAGTTTCTGCCCCCTTGGAAAAATAGTGTAACAGAAATGCAGTACAGATCATATCTGCAAAGATAGTGGTTGTTATCTGATTTGATCATCAATAATGTCTTAGTTTTCGGATATAAGCGAAAGTTTTGCGTTCGCCTTTGTTTTTAAGCATCACCAGAAGCTTTTCCAGAAGTGCTGAAGTTTCAGGATGTATCATACGGGTCTTTTTACCTTTCATGAAATATGCCAGCGCAGAACCGTTGTTATAATTATCTTTCATATAGATCTTGCTTGCAGCTACACGGTCGCAGAACATTTCCTTTACATATTTCAGAGGCATCTTAACAGGGCTCATCAGCCTGGTTACCGGGTCATAGTCAGTCCAGTATTCAAAATGATGTTTGTTGCGTCCCTTATGGTGCATCCACGCGTATGAGAATCCATATTCATCTCTCTCGCCTTCGTGTGGAGAACGTGTACCCTGGAAATATTTTACACCATAAGAGAATTCCTCAATTGAAAACTTGGAAAGATCATGGGTGAGTCCCTGCAGCGGTATACCTGCACGGAAACAGTTTTTCATGACCTCATGTCTGTGACGTGTGACTGTCCTGAAATGCTTGAAGGCATTTTCACGGCTGACACTGTTCATATCTGAACACTTCCTTAATGTTTCGTGATAGCTTTCGCGATTTTCGCATAATTCATTTTTTTCTCCATATATTATACCAAATAATGCTTCATTTGTAAAGTGATTTTTGGCTTTTTTATTGAAATAAATTTAGGTAATTTCGCTTATATTTTTTTAAGTTTTCACATAATTATCAAAAAAAAAGTGTATCCTTATAACAAGATAAAGAGAGGGCATGAAAGTCCTGTTGTAATGATAATAACTTTTTTTCATATATTTTTTTCTCCAATTTCTCCACCTCTTCTTTCGTCTCGACCATGGTCTAAACTATGGCGGGACGGAGGAAAGCAGGCAGGATCGGATGAGCGAGCAGATCCTCATATTTTTTCTTCATATATACTTCTATACTTCGCAAAAGACCTCGACACAAGTCGAGGTCTTTTGTTATAAGGCTAAACTAAAAAGAGAACCATGCCTTCATGGTATCCAGTATAGTTATGAGTTCACTGTCGTTTATTACATAGGGAACCATTGCGTACATATATTTAAGGAAAGTCCTGCTGAATACTCCGTGCTCATAAGCAAATCTTCGGAATCCTTCCAGCACTTTACTGTCATATACCTCTATACATACACATCCTCCCATGATACGCACTTCTTTTACACGCGGATCGGAAAATCCTGACATTTCACGGCGTGTAACTTCTTCGATATGGTGAATTCGTGAGATATAATCCTCACGATCAAACAGTTCTATAGACTTTAGAGCTGCACAGCAGGCAAGTGCATTTCCCATGAATGTCGGACCATGCATCAAAGCGTGTGTAGGATCGTCGCTTAAAAATCCTTCCCATACTTTTCGGTTAGCAACTGTTACAGCATGACCGATGTATCCGCCTGTAAGCGCTTTTCCAAGCACAAGTATATCAGGTTGAACAAGATCAGCTACAAAACGGTTGCCTGTTCTGCCGAACCCTGTTGCAACTTCATCGAAGATCAGTAATACGTCATATTTATCACAAAGCTGTCTTGCTCTTTTTAGAAAGCTGATATCATACATACGCATCCCACCCGCACCCTGAAGGAGAGGTTCGACTATAAAACAGGTCAGATGTTTACCGTGTTCTGTAAAAGTCCTTTCAAGGTCTGCTATCTTAGTTGGGATATGGATGACACCACGTTTTTTCTCACCTTTGGCACCGAATGCAAAATGATAGTCCTCATCATCACCGACCTCCATAGCCTTGAAGGTATCTCCATGATATGCGTGTTCCAGCGCTAGTATCGTATCACGGTCAGAACCTCGATTTGTGTTGAACTGTAATGCCATTTTCAGTGCGACCTCTACTGCTACGCTTCCCGAATCCGAGAAAAAGCAGTAGTCGAGATCACCAGGCAGCCACGAAGCCAGTTTGTCGGATAGTTTTTGAACAGGCTCGTGAGTAAGCCCTCCCAGCATGATGTGTGCGAACTTATCCAGCTGATCTTTTATAGCTGCATTCATTTCAGGGTGATCATATCCGTGAATAACGCTCCACCATGAAGATACAGAATCTATAAGATCATGTCCGTCTTCTGTATATATGTGTACCCCATGTGAGTGAGATACTTTTATGGGAGCATCAAGTGTTTTCATCTGGGCATACGGATACCATATCATTAGCCGTCACCTCTTTCGCTGAGTTTTATAATGTCTTCTGCGGATAAGCTTATATCCTTATCATTTTCGGCTACACAGGCGATAACGGGTATACCCGTTATTTCTTCGCACATAAACTTATTGTCCTCCTCCATAGCATCACCTTTATGGAAGTTATTAAATATTATACCACGCATCTCAAGTCCGTGAGTTTTCATGTACTCACAGGTCAGCACCATGCTGTTTATTGTGCCCAGTCCTGCATCTGCCACTATTACTGCAGGCAGGTCGAGTGTATTTATAATATCCTCAAGCATGATCTTTTTCTCATCATAACGTATGGGGCAGACAATACCTCCACTGCCCTCGCATATGACGTATTTATATTTTTGGCAGAGCTTTTCATACTGAGTTTTGACGTTCGCGATTTCAACAGGGGAGCCCTCTGTCCTTGATGCTAGATGAGGAGATACAGCAGCTTCGTAAACATAGGGGCACATTGAATCTATTGGCTGAGATATTCCAGATATCTCCTTTACATAGGCAGCATCACCTGGAATAAGTCTGCCAATATCGTCACGTCGGTTCCCGCTTACCGCTGCCTTGAAATAGGCAGTATCATAACCCGAGTCATGAAGCTTCTTTACCAACAGTGCTGTGACATAGGTTTTTCCGATATCTGTACCCGTACCTGTAATAAACAGCCCCTTATTCATTTTCATCTCTCCTGGTCTTATATCCGATACTGTGAAGCATTTCTATGTCCTCACGTATACTGTTTCCTGATGTTGTCAGCATATCACCCGTAATAGCCGAATCAGCGCCCGATAGGAAAGCCTTTTTTCCGCACTCTGTCATAAGGTTTCGTCCTGCGGCAAGGCGTATATTTACATCAGGTAGGATGAATCGGAATATAGCCACTGTACGCAATATATCAGCCTCTGTGATTCGCTTAGTATTTTCCAGCGCAGTTCCTTTGATCGGTATAAGCGCATTTATCGGGACGGAGCTTACACCAAGTTCACTGAGTGTCAATGCCATATCTATACGGTCCTGCCAGCTTTCTCCCATGCCAATGATACCGCCTGAACATACCTCAAGACCTGCAGCTTTTGCTCTGCGAATACATTCCAGTTTATCATCAAAAGTATGAGTCGTGCATATATTTTTGAAATTTGATCTTGATGTTTCTATGTTTGCATGATACCTTGTAACTCCTGCTTTTCGGAGCATTTCAAACTGTTCTTCTTCAAGCAGACCAAAAGAAGCACATAACCTTACATCGTTGTCGCGTGTAAGATTGCGGTAGGTCTCCAGTGCCTTTTCAAATTCCTCGCCGCTGAGTCTGCGTCCAGCAGTAACTATAGCAAATCTGTCAACGCCCTGATTTTCATTATGATTACATTCCGCACTTATCGTACCTATATCAAGAAATCCATATTCCTCAATGCCTGTACAGTGATGTGCTGATTGAGCACAAAATTTGCAGTCCTCGGGGCAGCGGCCGCTTCTGCCGTTAATTATACTGCACAGATCAGCTTTATTGCCGCTGAAATGCCTGCGTAGTTTATCAGCACATCCACATAGTATTTCCAGTTCTGTATCAAGAAGAAAGCTAAGGTTATCTTCTTTGGTCAGCCTTTTTCCGTTTATTATCTGTTCTGTAAGTTCTTTTATATTCATTATACATTTCCTTTCACATGAATTATAGGCATAAGACGTTTTGCCAATGCCGCTGAAATTAAACACAACCCTATATCTCCCGGGACAGCAAGTACAAAGCAGTACAGGAACAAAGCACCGACACTTATCGAACTACTGAGATAGAATGCACTTATCGTATAGTAATACAGCATCCCGAATGCGTATACAACTATAAGCCCGGCAAAGCAGGATGCAAGTATCCCGATGTAAGAATTCTTTCTTGTTTTGGATAGCGCTCCTGTGATGTAAGCGCCTGCTATGAATCCAATGAGGTATCCGAATGTTGGCTGTAAGATATAGCCTATCCCTCCTCCGCCGGTAAATACGGGAACGCCGACAAGTCCGATGATCACATAAAGTGAAACTGCAGCAGCACCTCTGTTCTTTCCGAGTATAAGTCCTGCCAGCGTGGTAAATAAGAACTGCAGTGTAAAAGGACAGACAGGAACTGGTATCCGTATATAAGCCCCTGCTGCTATAAGGGCTGTAAACAGGGCTGTTATTACCATGTTTTGTGTTTTACTTTTATTTCTGATCATTATCACTTCCTTCTTACACTATTATAGCACTGAAAAGTATATTTGTCAACCTTAAAACTTTAATAGGTAGACAATAATAGCAGACCCCAGACAGCCCTTGCAACAGCTATCTCTGACTTACCGTTTCGTCTGGGTATCCGAGTACCCGAATTTGATGTGTACCCACAGCCCGTCATCGTCGGTCGCCATGATGTCATATAGCATGGACTGCTGCCATTCCATAGTCTTACGACTGGACTGATCATAAAGCAGTATAGCTTCGCCGCCTTTGGTCTGGGTGTACGGCAGTACCACCGATTGTGTAGGAAACTGTCTGCCGATGCGCTTTTCAGCTTCGGGCATACAGTTCTACCTCCCTTATAGGTATAAAAAAAGCACTTGGTAAGGACATTTAAGTCCTTAGCAAATGCTAGTCGTCTATGAGCCCGCTTGCCGTCGTTCCTAGTGTGTCAAGCATAGCGGTTATTTCTTCGTCCACCGCAGGAGGCGGCTTTGAGGTTGGTTCGGGTGATCTTGGCATAGATTATATCTCCCTTGCTAAAGCTAATTCTACCTTGTAGCGTTCATGCATCAGATAGTCGAGCTGGGCAAGAAGCTTGGATTCGTTTGCTGTGAGCAGCGTTTCATCGACAAGCTCCTTAATGTCTTTGATTCTTGTATTTAAGTATTCCAGATATTCTTCACGTATCTGGTGTGGTTCTTTTCCCATGCATTATCACTCCTTTCGGGTATGAAAAAACCGCTCTCGGGTGAGGGCGGTTTATGATATTTCTTCGATTGTCTTTCGATGCAGTTCTCTAAGTTCATCTACTGCATCGAAAATTTCTTTTGGTGAATCTGACCGTATAGGATAGCCGTTAACAGGAGGATATATAGCATACGGCTCTATCATATCACATAATTCAGCTTCTCTACCATCAATAACATACCGCATACTTATTCTCCTTTCAATAATTTTTTCGTCCGGTATTCGGTATATACTTCGGAAAAATTTTCAGCATACAAATTATCTCTTGCATACTTACTTATTTCCATAACATTATACCCCTTTTTCGATACTTTGTCAAGCCTTTTCCTGCACATATCATCAACATATTTATTATATGCCGACGGGTCGTTCGGGTCTATCGCACCAAACTTTTGCCTGTATTCTTCTGCATCTTTCCAATGATAAAGTTCATGGATATATGTACTTCTGTCATCAGTGTAGCAAACGAAGGCTTTCAACAGGTCAGGTGCATCTTCTTTACTGTAAACAGCAAGGTCACTATTTACGAATAACACGTTCTCAGCACCGTTATATGCGGCTGCTATGACCTTTTTGCCGTTCATTTCAACGTTTGAAACCAAATAGGTAACAGGCTTGTTTTCAGCGTTTGTAATTCCCATCATGTCATATATTTCGGTAAGTTTTTTATCCACCTCATGGAATTTTTTAGGTTTCATCACAACATTATCCGAAATATAAATGTTGTTCACAGCACTTTCAACACGCCGCAAAGTAATCTTATTATCATTACGCTCAATATATGTTGGAACTTTTGAACGAGTTACAGCCCTATACTTCAAAGTATCAGCTGAGTTCATAATATGTTCTATCCGTTCCCGACGAGCTGCACTATCGCTTGGTTTAAACCGAACTTTCTGTAAGGTCTTGCCGTTCGCCTTGTATTCAGCCCTCTTTGCTTTCTTTTCGGCATCGAGCTGTTTGAGATATTCAAGGTTCTTTTCTTTGCTCCAGTTTAACTGTTGGGTATGGACGTTCTGCCGCCCTTTCTCCGAAACGTAGGACACATCACAGGTGCAGTTGTCATGCCTGCGGTAAACATCCTTCGGAACTTCATCGGGGTAACGATAACGCCCTGCAAGTTTCGAGCACCAGTCACAGCAATTGTGGCCGTCCTTGCGTTCGATGTAGCAGATAAGCCCTGCCTTGTTCCTGAACTCTGCGTTCTTCTTGATGTAGTCTGTCTGAAAACTGCCTGTGATGTTCTCGGCGGTTCTGCCTAGCACCTGTATGGCGTGCTCTGCTGTTTCCTTGACTGCAGCACCGCCTATTGCCGCCCTGATACGCTCGGCAGGGAAGTCAGCTTTCTGCGGTTAGGATGAATATGGGTTTCATTTTAGTGTGTCGAAAACTCTCGGATAATTATGTAAGCAAAATAAAAGCTGCGTAATAATTTTGATGAGTTACGCAGCTTTTAATTATGATTTTGTTATATGGTCAGTTGGATTTATCTGAAATACTCCAGTCAATTGGCTCCTGACCAGTTTGTGTAAGAAATTCATTTGCACGTGAAAAATGTCTGCAACCGAAAAATCCATTGTAAGCCGAAAGGGGAGAAGGGTGAGCAGCAGTAAGAACAAGATGATTCTTGTTAGTGATCAGCTTCTGCTTTTCTTTTGCGTTCCTGCCCCATAGCATGAATACTATCGGTTTTTCACGTTCGTTCAGTTTACTGATAACAGCATCAGTAAGCTTTTCCCAGCCCATACCGCGGTGAGAATTTGCTTGCCCTGCACGAACTGTCAGCACAGCATTCAGCAGCAGTACACCCTGCTTTGTCCAATCTGTCAGTTCACCGTTGTCGGGCATTCTGAAACCGACATCGTTCTGTAATTCTTTGAATATGTTTTGCAGCGACGGCGGAGGCATTATACCGCGTTTTACTGAAAAACAAAGTCCGTGAGCCTGTCCCTCTCCGTGATAAGGATCCTGTCCAATAATAACTACTTTGACATCCTCATAGGCGGTATATTTCAGTGCATTGAATATGTCATACATATTCGGGTATATTGTCTGCTGAGCATATTCTCGTTTAAGAAATTCCCGCAGCTTCAGATAGTAATCACTTTTGAATTCCTCTGCCAGTATATTATCCCAGCTGTTACCGATATTTACCATCAGAATATGCCACCGGCAACAGCGCCTATAACTATGCCTAGTACCATCACAGCAACTATTGCAAGTACTATGATCCTCATTATCATGGGCTTTTTATCTGTCTGAACAGTATTACGTACTATCTGTCTGTCCACCTCTTTAGCAAGTTTGGCGGACTCTGCTGTCTTAAAAGCATCTATGTTTTTTTGTGGATTTCCATACTTGTTTTTCATCTTATTTGCCATTTGAATCATATCCTTTCGTATCAATACAGACAGTAAATATACTTTGCTGAAATCTTTGAAATGATATCGAGCTTAGATGCAACTATATCGTCTGATATAAGCTTCAATATTTTCTCAGCAGATTCTGCTTCTTCCTCGGTGATACTATCAGCACTCATATTAGCTTTAACTGCCATGACAGTCAGCTCTGTTAGTTTGTCATCAAGCTGATGTATCCTGTGCTCGTGGCACTTGTTTATCAGTTCATTGCATAACTGCATATCAGAGAGGTTTTTCTTTTCTTCAATGTGGAGCACAGACAGATATTTCAGTGAATATGTATATATCGCAGTGATCCTTTTCGCAAGATCTTTCTGTGTGCAGCTATCATGCATTTTGTCAAGACTTCTTTTTCGGTTGATTATTATAGCCGCAATACCCGCAGAGATTGCTATCAGTGTCATCGCTACAGTTTTTGCTATCGGTGAACTTGTAGTTCCACTGCCCTCAGCTTTGCTGCTTGAGTTCTTGTCCTTTGCAGAGTTATCATTGTTATTGCTGCTTGATTTCTTCCCGACAGTACCGCCGCCCGAAGGCTTGCTGTTTGAATTATTGCTGTCAGTTTTCGGCTTGACCTTACTGTTTGCGGAAGCCTTGCTGTTATTTGAAGGCTTTTTAGAACTGTTATCAGCCTTGCTGCTCTCTGATAAAGATGAGCTGTTCATAGAACTGCTGTCCTTTTTGATCTTGCCTTTTTCTTCATCGGTAAGGTTCGGATTATCACCGTCATATCCGGGAGTGAATTCGGCAGGCAGCCATCCTGCGCCTTCTATAAATACTTCTGACCATGCATGAGCACATTTATCCCTTACAACGACTTCGTACCTGTCACCCATCTGCTCAGCGTTACTGAGCTGTGACGGCAGTATCATGTATCCTTCGATATATCTAGCAGGATATCCGAATTTTCTGAGTAGCTGAGTACCTGCTGTTGCGAAGTATGTGCAATAGCCTTTTTTTTGCTTGGTCAGGAAGTAATCAAGAAAATCTTCACCATCAGGGGTCTTTCCGGGACTTGTGTTGTAGGTGAACTTGTTATCACTGAAATAACTCTTTATAGCAGAATAGATCTCGTTGTATGAGCAGTATTCAGGATCGTTCATAAGATAGTTTTCACATATCGTTTTGTATACCGCATCAAGTGAATCAAGATCCGCAGCTTTGGTATAGTTAAGTTCAACATACTCCTTGTAAAGATCAGTATACGTCCTGAACCTGGGAGTGAATTCTTCCAGACCGGCCTGACGGAGCTGATCGCACCTCATCTGCCAGTTAGGTGTATCAAAGTTTTTGTAATATACCTTGTATTTTTTCTGTGACTGGCTTATGCGCACATAGGAATCATTATATGGAGTCATACCGCTGTCGTCACCAAGTATAGAGTACGAATAGCTGTAATCTGTAGCGTATGGTGCATAAATGAATTTTGAGCAGGCGCCTTTGACGTTGATATCCATTTCGGCATCATAAGAACCTGTATAATCATCGGAATCACTCAGCAAAAGGTTGTCATAATCCTGTATCCATCTGCCGTTATCCTCTACTCCTTCCGTGATCTTTTTAATAACGGAATCTGTCTCCAGCGGCTGCCATTGATTATCGGTGTATTCTCCAGCAACATAGCCGCGCAGATACATTGTGTAGTTGAATCGTTCGGTATTGATGATAAGGGCTTTTGAATTATTGAAGCTTATACTGTTAGTGGTACCGAGTATACCTCCGTTTGTACCGCCGACAGTTGTAACACCGAAAAGATTTGACCCGCCGTTAATGTCTATAAGAAAATCATCAGCGTGTGTGATATCGAATTTTTCTGCCGCATGATGAATATTATATCTCAGATCCTTGAATGAATCGGGTCTGTAAAAACCGCTTAGTTTTGAGAAAAGTACAATAGAAAGAAATATTGATGCAGTTACAAGCGATACAAATTTAATATATAAAGTATAGAATCCAGCTTTGTTTTCAGATGATGTAAAAAAGAATGTCTTCGATTTTTCATGCACCGCGAAAGTATTGTTTCTTCCGGCTTTGTTGGTCGTATGATTTATAATGTTCAGCGCAAGCACTGTTATCCAGGCTACAAGCATCATCAGTGCTGCATAAGTAGGCACATCAAAGCCAAGATATAATCCGATCTCTGCTATTGGGAACGTAAAGATAAACAACATAGGGAAATCTATCCTTACTACGCAGGCAAGTACTGTACCCGCTGCTATCAGAAATATGACCGCTGAAAAGAAGTAGTACAGTCCCTGATCAACAGCTGCTTGTGTAACAAGAAAATCCTTGAATGCACCTGTAGTCTGGGCAGGCAGATCACCCTTGGTCAGATATCCGTTTGCAGCTGCTATAGCGCCGTATTTTATGAAATTGATCTTTGTGATCAGCGGGATGATGTACATCGCACAAACTATGCCCGCACATATTTTTATTATTTTATGTTTTGAAGCCAGCAGACCAAGTGCAAGTACAGCAACAAAGCTGTCATAAGCAAGCAGCATAGGGCTTATGTCTGCATTTGTAAAGCTGTTTCCGAGCAGCGCTGCCGACAGAGTCGCCAGAAGCGCGATCGTTATCCTGAATGCAAAATAAAGACCCGATGAATGGAACTGCGTGAATCTCAGGTCAATATCTCCGTCGATGCAGATACCACTGTTGCTTGTCAGCCCGGCTTCACGATTTAGTTTATTACTCATTCTGTCACCTTATTTAAATAAGAACGTTATTTCTCCGCCCTTTTAGTTTCTCCTCTCTTACAGACAGAGCTCTCTGATAGAACCCTCCAGCTGTCCCGGATATACAGGTATAAGCTCCGCGAATTCATCATAGAATGCAGTCTGTGTATTGCTGTTGTCTGTCATCAGCAGATAAGTGTATTTATAAGCCAGATCCGCATCGCTCATAAGCTCGGTGGCATTAGGACTATATCCTGTGGATATGTATATGATATGTCCGCACTTCATGCTTTCAGTGGTGCCGATATAGTCTGTCAGAACGGCATCCTTTGTTTCGTACAGCTTAGCCTGAAGAAGCATCCCCACCATAATGCTGTGGCTTTCTTCATCATTTATGTTTTGTTCTATTGATCTTTGTCTTTCAGCATCATAGAATACAGCTCTGTGCGGAACATCGTTTTCCAGCAGATACCTAGATACCGAAGCTGCAGCTTCTACCACTGAATCGAAAACAGCGAGTTCATCTGTCTTGTTGTCTGTTTTGGAAAGATCTATCATAAGCACTATGGAGTTTGCGATAGGAAGTGAGTAATCCTTGACCATAGTCTTATCCTGTTTAGCCGAAAGCTTCCAGTGTATGCGGTTTAGCTTGTCACCTTCGACATAATCTCTTATATCGAATATCTCCGAAGGGTCATCACCTTTCTGCGTCTTTGAGTATTCATCGCTTTCAAGACCCATATCAGCGTAGTTAGCTATCTCATTTTCAAGCGGTATATAATCCGGCAGTATCGTTATTGTGCAGCATTTGTCTGCAAATTCAGTGGCTTTGCTGCGTACTTTCATCGTGAAAAGTTTCAGCATATCGGATATCCTGCATCGCTTGATATTGAAATCCACTGTACCGCAGTGGATGCCCGAAACAGAAAGAGTGAGTATCTGTGTTTCATGCGGGTAAACCGGAGTGTTTATCTTTACCACATTTTTCTTTCCGTCTATTTTGTTTGTATAATTTATCTCTATAAGCAGATTAGGACATGGAAGCATAGAATCATTACGTACTTTAAGCTTGATAGGAAGCTTTGCTGTCCTGCTTGCAGATGATTGCCGCTGTAAAAATCCAACCTTTATCTTCTTTGATGTACATATGGTCATTGTAAGCATTACAAACGGGATCACCAGAAAGAACGCAAACAGATAGAAGGAAAATGGGTGTTCATACAGTATATAAAAAAATACCGAAGCTATAAACAGTACTGTATATAAAAATGGCATGGCATCACCTGCATCATCTTGCGACTCTCGGCACTTCAACAGTACTCAGGATCTCTCTGAGGACCTGTTCGCCGCTAACGCCGTTAATCTTAGCCTTTGAATTGAATACCACTCTGTGCAGCACTACATCATTGAAAGTATAGGCTACATCATCGGGGATAACATAATCCCTGCCTTTAAGTAGAGCTGTAGCTTTTGTCATCCTCAGCAGTGCGATAGTTCCTCTGGGAGAAAGACCCAGCTTGATGAACTGATGATTTCTGGTAGCAGCAGCCAGTCTTGCGATATAATCTATGACCTGATCTGCAACGTAGATATTTTCAACCTCATGTCTTGCGTTTACGATATCTTCAGCACTGACAACAGGTCTTACACTGTCAACAGGTACAAGGCTCTGCTTGGCTTTCAGCATCATGACTTCATTTTCCACGGATGGGTAACCCATAGTTAGTCTGACTATGAATCTGTCCATCTGTGATTCGGGAAGCATCTGCGTACCGATAGAACCTATGGGGTTCTGGGTAGCTATTACTATATACGGATCGGGAGCTTTTCTTGTAACTCCGTCAACAGTTACTTTGCCTTCCTCCATTATCTCCAGCAGTGCAGACTGCGTTTTTGAGGAAGTTCTGTTGATTTCATCAGCCAGGAACAGGTTCGTCAGTGCAGCACCGGGCTTATACTCAAAACGCTGTGTCTGTTTATTGAGGATATTGAAGCCTGTAACATCGGTAGGAAGCACATCGGGTGTAAACTGTAAACGTTTGTATTCCAGCGACAGTGCTTTTGAAAGCGCTACTGCAAGTGTTGTTTTACCTACACCTGGTATATCTTCGATAAGTATGTGACCGCCTGCAAGGATCGACAGCAGGACTTTTATGATTATCTCGTCCTTGCCTATTATTACTTTTTTTACCTCTCCGATTACATTCTGTGACATTGCAAGGACAGCACGTTGTCCTTCAGTTAGGTTATTGCTCATTTCTGAATCTCCTATCATTTTTATTTTTGACTACATATATAGATATTATATCATATATTAGTATCTATTGCAAGCATTTAACACAGTTTTTATCCATTTATCACATTTCCATAATTTGTCTCATTTCCCCATTTATCGGGCTAAAGTATGAAAATTTAAAAAAATGACTTGTATTTTTATGCCGAATGTGTTATAATAAATCTAATTTGTAATTTCTGCGGAGGTTTTTTTCATGTGCATGACCTATGACCTTGGTATCGATGTCGGTTCAACAACTGTCAAAACAGTCATCGTTCACAATGGCGAATTTATATATAACAGATATGAAAGGCATTTTTCACGGGTAAGGGAAACTGTTGCAGAGCAGCTCAAGCTTATACGCAAAAGCTATCCTGATGATAAGTTCCGTATAGCTATTACCGGTTCAGCAGGACTCGGTATAGCAGAAGCCTGCGGCATTCCCTTTGTACAGGAGGTATTTTCTGCTTTCGTTGCTGTAAATAAGACTTATCCTGATGCTGATGTTGTTATCGAACTTGGCGGTGAGGATGCTAAGATAATATTTCTCACCGGTGGTGTGGAACAGCGTATGAACGGTTCTTGCGCCGGCGGTACGGGCGCATTTATTGATCAGATGGCAGGACTTCTTGGTGTTACTCCCGATGATATGAACGATCTTGCACTGAAAGCTGAGAAAACATATCCGATCGCTTCACGCTGTGGTGTTTTTGCAAAGTCAGATATACAGCCTCTGCTGAATCAGGGTGCAAAAAAGGAGGATATATCCGCTTCAATATTCCAGGCAGTTGTTGATCAGACGGTATCTGGTCTGGCACAGGGCAGGAAGATAGAAGGAAAGGTGCTTTTCCTTGGAGGTCCTCTTACTTATCTCAGCGCATTACGTGAAACGTTTAAAAAGACCCTTTCACTTTCTGAGGATAATGCAATACTCCCTGAAAGATCATCGTGCTATATCGCTTTCGGTGCTGCACTTCATGCTCATGACCTTTCAGAAGAGATGACTATTGATGAAGCTCTCGACAAGATAGCCAATGCTAAGACTAACGATAATATAGTAGTCGGCAGGAGACTTTTTGAATCTCAGGCGGATTATGCTGAATTTATCGAGCGTCACAAGAAATCCGATCTTAAATATGAGGATATCAAGACCTATGAGGGTGATGCTTTCCTCGGCATAGATGCTGGCTCTACAACGACTAAACTTGTGCTTATAACACCTGATGGCAGACTGCTGTATCAGCATTATTGCTCAAATCAGGGTCAGCCACTTGATATCATAGCTTCTAAGCTGAAGGAGATCTATCGCCTTGCAGGAGATAAACTGAATATCAGAGCATCGGCTGTTACTGGTTACGGTGAGGAACTTATAAAGGCTGGTCTTGGTGTTGATTTCGGTATCGTTGAGACTGTGGCTCACTATAAGGCAGCAGCTTATTTCTGTCCCGATGTTGATTTTATAATAGACATTGGCGGACAGGATATCAAGTGCTTCAAGATCAAAAATAATGCTATCGACAGCATTATGCTTAATGAAGCTTGTTCTTCAGGCTGCGGATCATTTATACAGACTTTTGCAGGTGCTATGGGATATGATATCGCTAATTTCGCACAGCTGGGTCTTTTTGCAAAGGCACCTGTCGAACTTGGTTCACGATGCACAGTATTTATGAACAGCTCTGTAAAACAGGCACAGAAGGATGGTGCTACCGTCGAAGATATCTCTGCAGGACTTTCATCTTCTATCATCAAGAACGCTGTTTACAAAGTTATAAGGGCTAAGTCCATTGATGAACTGGGACAGAATATCGTAGTTCAGGGCGGTACATTCCTTAATGATGCGGTGCTGCGTTCATTTGAGCAGGAACTTGGCAGAAATGTTATCCGTCCTGCTATCGCCGGACTTATGGGTGCTCTTGGATGTGCACTGTTTGCTAAGGAAAAGTCAGAGGGTTCACTTGATCATTCTGGCATAATCAGCAGGGAAGCTCTTGAAAACTTCTCATACACTGCAAAGGCTTTACAATGCGGTGGCTGCGGTGCACACTGTAACCTCACAGTTATACGTTTCGGTGACGGTCACAGATTTATATCGGGCAACCGCTGTGAAAAAGGTGCAGGTATAAAAATAACGGACCGCACTGAAAATATGATCGAGTATAAGTACAATTATATCAGGGAGCTTGAAAATAAAAAGACTCGCATGAAGCCTATTGCTAAGGTGGGATTGCCTCTGTGTCTTTCATATTATGACCTTATGCCGTTTTTTGCACAGCTCTTTACTGACCTTGGTTTTGAAATCGTATTTTCTGAAGAATCTACCAGAGATACTTATTATAAAGGTCAGCAGACTATCCCTTCGGATACTGTCTGCTATCCCGCTAAACTTGCTCATGGTCATATCGAGAGCCTGCTTGAAAAAGGTGTAGATTTCATTTTCTACCCCTGCATGAGTTATAATATAGATGAGGGTGGTTCTGATAACCATTTCAACTGTCCTGTAGTAGCTTATTATCCCGAACTTCTTAAAGCAAATAATGACAAGCTGAATGAAGATAACTTTATTGCACCGTATATTGATCTTAATAATAAGACCCATGTTGCGAAGGCTATAGCAAAGGCACTTAATAAATACGGTATCTCGGCTAAACAGATTATGAGCCTTCTTAATCGCGCATACTCAGCGCAGATAGATTTCCGTCGTGATATCAAGGGTAAGGCTCAGGAGATAATACGTGAAGCACGCAGTAAGGGTCAGAAGATCATCGTTATTGCAGGAAGACCCTATCATATAGACCCAGAGATCAACCATGGAATCCATAAGCTTATAGCTTCACTCGGCTTTGCGGTCATTACTGAGGACAGCGTGGCAAGTCTGGTGGACACTCCCGCTCTTGATGTACTCAATCAGTGGACTTATCATTCCAGAATGTACCGCGCGGCTAAATATGTATGTGAAAACGATGATATGCAGCTTGTACAGCTTGTCAGCTTTGGCTGCGGCATAGATGCTGTAACTACCGATGAGGTCAGGGCTGTGCTTGAAGAACAGGGAAAGCTCTATACTCAGCTTAAAATAGACGAGATAACCAATCTTGGTGCAGCTAAGATAAGGCTTCGTTCCCTTGCTGCAGCACTTGAGGAAAAGGATGCTCAGGCATCGCGTGCTGCAAAGCAGACTTCGGCTGTCTGAACAGGTATATCTTGTTATTTGGAGGAATATAAATGTCTGAGAATAATTCATGCAGCATTCCACATTCGGGATCTGACAGAGTACATAAGTCATACTTTGATAAGTCCAGAAAATCGGACTATCTTGTTCTTATCCCCGATATGCTGCCGATACATTTCAAGCTGATAATGGCAATATATGAACAGTACGGCTACCGCATGGAACTTTTGCAGACCTCTACGAGAAGTGTTATCGATGAGGGACTGAAAAACGTTCATAATGATACTTGTTATCCCGCGTTGCTTGTAATAGGTCAGTTTATGGACGCTCTGAAAAGCGGTAAGTATGATCCTGACCATACTGCACTTCTGATATCTCAGACGGGCGGTGGTTGCAGAGCATCTAATTATATACACCTGCTGAGAAAAGCACTTTCATCAACTTTTCCGCAGGTACCTGTGCTTTCTCTGAATTTCAGCGGACTTGAAAAGGATGCATCGATTGAAGTATCACCTTCTATAGCCCTTAAACTTATTTATGCGGTCCTGTATGGCGATATGCTTATGCTCCTTTACAATCAGTGCAAGCCCTATGAAATAGAACCAAATTCCACTGATGAACTTCTGGCGAGATGGCAGCATCGCCTTGGAAAACTTTTTCACACTAAGCGCGATTACATGAGTACTGCCAAGCTTTATCGTGCAATGCTGAAAGATTTTGCAGCGCTTCCGAGAACTAAGGTTAAGAAGCCAAAGGTTGGTATAGTGGGCGAGATATATGTTAAGTATTCACCACTTGCAAACAATCATCTTAACGAATTCCTGCTAAGCGAGGGCTGTGAACCCAATGTGCCTGGGCTCCTTGATTTTGTTATGTATTGTGCTTCAGACGCTGTGAATGATAAGAGACTCTATGATAAAAACCCAAAGAAGTCACTTATATTTGGTATCGGTTACGATGTTCTTTACAAGTTCCAGAAACAGCAGATCAAGATAATCAACGAGCAGGGTGTATTCCAACCTCCTCACGATTTTGAGCATCTGCGCCACTGTGCCGATAAATACATCAATCAGGGCGTTAAGATGGGAGAAGGCTGGCTTATCACTGCTGAAATGGCAGCACTTGCTGAAACAGGTACTAAGAATATTATCTGCACTCAGCCCTTTGGCTGTTTGCCGAACCATATCGTTGCTAAGGGAAGTGCACGCGTTATCAAACAGGCGTATCCCGATGCTAATATCGTTGCTATAGACTATGACCCGGGTGCAACTAAAGTCAACCAGGAGAATCGCATCAAGCTTATGCTTGCTAATGCTGTACTATAAGTATATTTACGGACAGCCTAACAGGCTGTCCATTCTTTTGTAAGAAAAAACTTTCCTTTTGTGGTTGCAAATGTGTTGGCAATAGTGTATAATATTAAGCAAATATTATTTTAAAGGAGCGTATACTATGGAATTTCAGAACCTAATCGAATCTAGAAGAAGCGTACGTAAGTACGCAGACAAAGAAGTGACACGTGAACAGGTAGAAGAGATAATCAGGGCAGCACAGGAAGCACCTTCTTGGAAAAATCAGCAGACTTCCAAGTACTACTGCGTGATTTCAAAAGAAAAGCGTGAAGAAATCAGAACTACGTGTTTCCCTTCGTTCAATGAGCAAAGATGTCAGAATGCCGTTTTGATAGTTACCGCTTATGAAAAGAACAATGTTGGCTTTGATGACAACGGTCAGCCAATCAATGAACTTGGAAACGGCTGGGGCTGTTATGACCTAGGACTGCAGAATATGATCTTTATGCTTAAAGCTAAAGAACTTGGTCTTGATACACTTGTTATGGGTATACGCGATGGACAGAAACTGCGTGCTGCACTAGGAATACCCGAAAATGAAGAGATCTGTGCTGTCCTTGCTTTGGGTTATGCCGATGAAGAACCTAAAAAGCCAAGACGCCGTGAGCTTTCTGATATTGCAAAGGTATTCTGATAAAATAAAGTTATCTCTAAGTCGGAGGATATGTTTCCTCCGGCTTTTCTTATCTGAAAATCAGGTGAAGATTTGTTAAAAACGGTTGCAATCAAGTTTGTAATGTGGTATACTATCAAAGTGGATCTTTTAGGAAAGGGAATAGTGTGTATGAGTACCAAAGGTATGGAAAACAGATATGTACGAGATAAGACGCGCATTATTGCACGCCGCAGAAATGCCGCAAATATGCTATCGGCATTGATATGTACGGCTGCAGTAGGCATCGGTTTTTCGGGACATCTTATATATAAGTCATATTATGCTGTTGGCTGGCATACCCATTCCGAAGGTACTTACTATATATCCCCAGAGACACATGAACGTGTCACAGGCTATCAGATGATCGACAATACATGTTATCTGTTTGATGATGAAGGCATTATACTCCCGGCAGGATGGCAGAAGTTCCGCGGTGATACCTACTATCTTGGTGATGATGGTATCATACAGCGCGGTACTATCGAGATCGATGGTGTTAAGTACTATTTTTCCACCGAATCAGGTATTTTCAGGACGGGTCTTGTTGATATCAACGGTGATGAGTATTATTTTGATGAACACGGTTTTCCGGGGTCTGGTTTTTCTGAAGATTCGTATTTTGATGAAAATGGTAAACAGCGTCGCGGCTGGGTTAATGTTGGCGGTATTCAGTATTATTTCAAAAACGACGGCAAGATGGCTGTTGGGTTTTATGAAATAGATGATAATGTCTACTATTTTGATAAAGACGGAAAGATGGCTACTGATTGGAAAGTCATTGACGGTAAACGCTATCTATTCAATGAGGATGGTGTTCTTCATCATGGCTGGATCAAAAAGGACGGAAATTACTTTTATGCCGATGCTGAAACCGGAGCTTGTGTTACTGGTTTCTTTAAAATCGAGGATAAGACTTATTATTTTGATAAGCGCGGAGAAATGATAAAAAACTGGAAAGAGATAGGCGGAAAGACGTATCATTTTTCCAGTGACGGTGTAATGACTATCGGTTGGTATGAGGAAGATAACACCAAGTACTATTTCAGTGAAAAAGGTGTAGCCGCAAAGGGCTTCAATAAAATAGGTGAAGACTACTTCTATTTTGATAAGAATTTCAAGATGAGGACAGGCTGGCAGACAATAGGCGGTTCAAAGTATTATTTCGGACGAGGCGGTGTTGTAGCCAACGGTTGGTTAAAACTTGAAAGCGGTGAGTTCGATCCTATAACCTATGACCCAATAATGCTGAGATACTACTTTTACCCCGATACTCATGCTGCAGCGTATGGATGGGCAACTATAGGCCGTGCTGCGTCTGATGTCAAGCTTTTCAAGAAGGATATGTCTGATCTGAATAAGTTTGAAAATCTATCCTACGATAAACTGTCAGCTCTGAACAGCGATGAATGGATGCGCTATGATGAGCTGAAAGAAAAGTATAAGGATAATACATTAAATAAGTTCCAGAAGGACGTGTATGATAAATTCGGCAGTGATGTGCTTGGCAATTATTATTTTTACAGTGATAACACCCTTGCCTATGGCTGGATAACCGTTGGTGATTATCGTTTCCATTTTGATGAAAAAACAGGCAAGAAGTCGCTTGGCTGGCAGATCATTGACGGTAAACGCTATTACTTTGGTGAAACAGGTGCAGCCTGCACAGGAGAATTCAACGGAAATGATGAAAACTATGTCTTTTCTTCTGACGGTGTCCTTTCTGATGGAATTGTCAAGCTTGACGGTCAGATCAAGTACAAAAAAGGTGATTCGGACTGGCTCACCGATGTTTTCCATACCGAAGGAAATAAGACATATTACTTCGATGCTGACGGAAATGCAGCTATCGGTTGGACGGATATAAACGGAGAACGTTATTTCTTTAATGATGAAGGCGTTATGCATATCGGTGTGATCAACGATGATGGTAATGTTTATTATCTTAGCAGAGATGGTATCGTCAAGAACAAGTGGGTAACGATCGACAGCGGCAAGATGTATTATTTCGGTGCTGACGGAAAGGCATATAAAGGCTGGAAAGATATCAACGGTACAGAATATTATTTCGGTGATGACGGTACCTTGCAGGAAGGCTGGACTACTATCGAAGAAAAGCGTTATTATCTTGAATACGGAGTCATGCTAAGGGGTCCTATATTTATTAACGGTGAGTTGATCAATCTCGGTGAGAATGGATATGTGACCGAAGGCTGGATCAGCTGGAGCGGAAACAAGTACTACAATCTCAAGGGTGGAGTTTCCGCCACAGGCTGGCAGGAGATCGACGGAAAACAGTATTATTTTGATGCTTATGGTGTACTGCTTACAGATACTGTTATTGATGGTATTACCCTGGGAGCTGATGGTTCAGCTGTAACTGAATAAGAATCAAACGGCTCACTATTTTTTCGTGAGCCGTTTTTGATAAAAAATACAGACCTGTTTTGCAGGTCTGTAAATAATCAGTTTTGTTTTCTTACTACAGCATATTCATCATCGAGCCTGTAATAAGGGCAGGCATAATGCGGTTCATTAAAAAGCTTGTACATCTCATCTTCGTCTAAATTGACTTCACATGAATAGCATTCAAGTTCGTCATCATATACATTGTTTACGCAGCTTTCGCATGAAGTGAAGTTGCCTTTTTTCTTTTTGTTCATATATCCATCACCTGTCTGAGTACCTCGTTGACCTGTATCAGTGCATTGTATAGTTTTTTCATATCCTCATCAGATACATCTGAAAACAGATCAAGCAGATCTTCACGTATATCAGCTTTCATCTTGATAAGAAAGCTTTCAGCTTTTTCTGTAAGGGAGATATTGACAACACGTCTGTTATCAGGCTGATGATTTCTTTCAATAAATCCCATATCCACCAACTGTGCTACTGCTCGGGTAGCTTGTTCATTAGAAGTATTTATTTTTGATGCCAGCTGAGACATATTCATCTGTCCGCATACTGATAGAGAAAGCAGTACTATCTGCTGTGTACGCGTAACATGGTACTTCTTCTGGTCAAAGGTATCAAATACCAGTTTACGGCTTAGGGGATATATCTCGTAAAACTGCATTATGCAGCCTGTTCTTATCTCATTGTCCATTTAGTTACCTCCTGCATCATCGTGTATAGTATTGCTCCGATATTATTATAATAGCAAGAGGGATATTTGTCAATGTACTATATTTATCAATATTTGATTTTGCTAAACAGTATTTTTGTTAATCATTTTGTTACTGTTTGTATAAATAGCTCGCCTTATCTTGTCTGAATGTTTTTGTCCTCTGACTTTCTGTTCTGATATACATTTTATATACTCTTACTGCCGCTTCATGCAAAAGCACAGCGGCAGTATCGAGTATTGTTGTATTTTTTTTATTTATGACTATCCTTTTAAATCACCAGCTGAAAATGCGGTAAACAAAAGTATAATTGAGCGTTGAATATCTCGCTTTAATTTTATATTATGGTTATCCCTTTAACACACCACAGATAATTTACAATGCTGTCCAAATAAACAGACCTCAAAACTCAGAAAATATAGTATAATAGTGACAGAAACCGAAAGGAGCTGTCGCTATGTCAAAAAGA
>ODAI011309014.1_pt1 | contig 29679 bp, 22 predicted proteins | sample 1539321 | NCBI WGS metagenome assembly ODAI01 (sample SAMN02144231, study PRJEB22623) | gut metagenome | biome: sheep rumen | host: Ovis aries | place: New Zealand
AAAGTGAGAATAACCGGAAGAGCCTGACGGCCTTCTGATTCAGAAAGGAAAAACAGTTATGGTACAGATCGCAGTACTTGGATTCGGCACAGTTGGAAGCGGTGTTGTGGAGCTGATCGACAAAAACCAGGCGTCGATCCGCGGCAGATTCCCGGAAGGGATTCATGTCAAATACATACTGGACCTGCGGGAATTCCCCGACAGTCCCTACCATGACAGGGTCATTCATGATTATAATATCATTCTCAATGACCCCGAGATCAGGATCATCTGCGAGACCATGGGCGGAAAGAATCCTGCGTACGCCTTTTCCAAAAGCGCTCTGGAGAAGGGCATCAGTGTCTGTACCTCCAATAAAGAGCTGGTGGCGGCCCACGGTCCGGAACTTCTGCGGACGGCGGCGGCCCATAACTGCAGCTACATGTTCGAAGCCAGCGTAGGCGGCGGCATTCCTGTCATCCGCCCTCTGCTCAATGCCCTTTCCCAGGAATATATCACTTCGATCGTAGGTATCCTGAACGGGACGACCAACTATATCATGACCCGTATGGAAAAGGAGAATATGACGTTCGAGGAGACGCTCAGGATCGCCCAGGAAAAGGGCTATGCCGAGCGCAATCCCGAGGCCGATGTGGAAGGACACGATGCATGCCGCAAGATTGCCATCCTGGCTTCTCTGATGACCGGAAAGACCGTCCGTTATGAGGACATCCCCTGCGAAGGCATCAGCAGGATCACCAAAGCGGATTTCGGCTATGCCAGAAATATGCAGATGGGCATCAAGCTGCTGGGCATGGCCCACAGGAATGAAGACGGCTCTGTCAATGTCAGGACCGCTCCTTTCCTGGTCTCCAGAGACCATCCCCTTTACAGCGCCACCGGCGTTTTCAACGCGGTCTTCGTACACGGCAACTGTGTGGACGATCTGATGTTCTACGGCCGCGGCGCCGGTAAACTGCCGACCGCGAGCGCGGTAGTGGCGGATGTGGTCGACTGTGCCGTGAATCTGGGACGCAATGTGGATGTGGCCTGGTCTGATGAAGTGCTTCCGCTGGCGGACTCCTCCAAAGAGGTCCGCAGGTTCTTTATCCGCGCGGCAGCGGACGCCAGAGACAGCCTCCTTTCTGCCTTTGGATCAGATCTGGAAGAAGTATCCTCGGATACCCCCGCGGCGGATGAATGTGCCTTTGTGACCGCTGCCATGTCGGAAGCGGCATTTGATGAAGCGGCCGCCGGAATTTCCGGAATCCGGACCTGGATCCGTTTATTCTGAAGGGAAGATCTCACCAGATGCGGGCGTGCGGGTCTCGTAAATGAACCGGAAGTCTGACGCCCGGTTCATCCTCTTCGGAAGCGGGGATTTGTCAAATAGAGGTAAGCGGGTCTTGCAAGACGGCCGCATTAATAGTATAGTAAATTTTCGGACTACTTTCCCGGGGCCGTCTGGCGCCGGGAAATGTATTGAGACCGGAAGGTCTCAGGATGTTACAGGACAGACCGGGGAGGCCCGGAGAAAGGAAGACCCGGTCACAGGTCGGAGGACCGGATCTGAAGCAATACGTAAATATGAAAAAAGTTGTAAAGTTCGGCGGCAGCTCCCTGGCAGATGCCGTCCAGTTCCAAAAAGTCGCCGAGATCATCCACGCGGATGAATCCAGAGTCTATGTCATTCCCTCCGCGCCCGGCAAACGCTTCGACGGTGATACCAAGGTCACGGATCTGCTTTATCATATGTATGAAGAAGCGAAGGCAAAGAAGGACTTCAACAAGACCCTGCAGACCATTAAGGACCGTTATGATCAGATCATCCGGGGCCTGGGCCTGAAGAATTTTTCTCTGGACAAGGAATTCGATATCATCGAGCATGAGCTGCTGGACGATCCGGACGAGGACTATACAGCTTCCAGAGGGGAATACCTGAACGGCCGTATTATGGCCAGGTATCTCAAATATGAATTTATCGACGCTCAGGAAGTGATCTTCTTCCATGAGGACGGCTCCCTGAATCTGGAAAAGACCACCTTTACCCTGCGCAGGCGCCTGGAAAAGGTGCCCAGGGCGGTCATTCCCGGTTTCTATGGCCAGGGCTATAACATGAAGGTCAAGACCTTCTCCCGGGGCGGCTCGGATATCACCGGGTCCATTGTGGCGGGCGCCTGCAAGGCCGATGTCTATGAGAACTGGACCGATGTTTCCGGTTTTATGGTGGCGGATCCCAGGATCGTGTCCAATCCGGTCCGGATCGAGACCATCACCTACCGGGAGCTGCGTGAGCTTTCCTACATGGGCGCTTCCGTCCTGCATGAGGAGGCCATCTTCCCGGTCCGCCATGAAGGCATTCCGATCAACATCCGCAATACCAACGCCCCTGATGAGGACGGCACCTGGATCGTGGAGTCCACCTGCCAGAAATCCGGTTATGTCGTGACCGGTATCGCCGGCAAGAAAGGCTTCTGCACGGTCCTGATCTCCAAGGCCATGATGAACTCGGAGATCGGCTTCGGCCGCAAGGTCCTCCAGGCCTTTGAAGAGAACCAGATTTCCTTCGAGCATATGCCTTCCGGCATTGACACCATGACCATTGTGGTCCATGAAGATGAGTTCATGGACAAGGAGCAGCGGGTCGTTTCCGCCATCCACAGGCTGGCAGGTCCGGATTCCGTCGAGATCGAGTCCGACCTGGCTCTGATTGCGGTGGTCGGCCGCGGTATGAAGTCCACGCGGGGTACCGCCGGCCGGATCTTTTCCGCCCTGGCCCACGCCCATGTCAATGTCAGGATGATCGATCAGGGCTCCAGCGAGCTCAATATCATCATCGGTGTGGAGAATGAAGACTTTGAGACGGCCATCCGTGCTATTTATGATATTTTTGTTCTGACGCAGATCTGACCGGTCCCGGGCGGCCGCGGTCTGACAGAAGTCTGTTTGAATGCAGGCGCTCCGGCGCTTGCATTTTGTTTTGTTTCTGACATAATGAAAAGGACGAACGGACGGGCACGCCTGTCCGGAATATGGTAAGGAGGACTGCTGTTATGGATACTGGCTGTCTTGAAATTGTTGTGAAAAGAGCGAATAATCCCCTGAAGAAGATCCTGCAGATCGTGGCGGCTGCCCTGGCTGTGGTGTGTGCCCTGGGGCTGCTGGTTTTCGGCGCGTTTTCCCTGATCGGTACGGTCCTGTTCGCCGCCCTTGCCTGGTATCTGAGCCAGGATCTCAATATCGACTATGAATACGCCTATGTGGACAGGGAACTGCGGGTGGCAAAGATCATCAATAAATCCAAACGGAAGGAAGTGGCAGTCTATGATCTGAATGAGATGGAGGTCATGGCGCCGGAAAAATCCCATCATCTGGACAGTTATAACAACAGGAACCTGCCGGTGACCGACTATTCCAGCCATACGGAGCCGGCCCGTCCCGGAATCCGTTACCGTGTCTGCTTCCCGGACAAGATTCTGGTGCTGGATCTGGAAGGTGAGTACGCGGAGGAGATCTTCCGGAGCCTGCGTACCTATATGCCCCGCAAGATCTTCCGGGACTGAGCGTCCCTTCGCGCGGCTGGTCCGGTCCGGAATATCCGCCGGACGGTGACAGGAGCGGAAAATAATGATACAATAATCCACGCCCGGTCCGCGGGCATGCCCTGTCCGGACCGGCCGCGCTGCGGTGTCCGTTTTCCGGACCGCACCGGCCAGTGGCAGTAATAAGTAGAAGGAGACAGCATTTCATGAGCAACGAAGAGATCAGGAACGGCGCGGACGCGGCCGCTGAAGAAGAGACCAGAGAAAGCAGGAACTTTATCGAGCAGGAGATCGATAAGGACCTGGCGGAAGGCGTTTACACCACGGTACATACCAGATTCCCTCCCGAACCCAATGGCTATCTGCATATAGGCCATGCCAAGAGCATACTGCTCAACTACGGACTGGCCCAGGAATACGGCGGCAAGTTCAACCTGCGCTATGATGATACCAATCCCACCAAGGAGGATACGGAATTCGTAGAGTCCATCCGTGAGGATGTGACATGGCTGGGCGCGGATTATGAAGACAGGATCTTTTTCGCCTCCGACTATTTCCAGGAAATGTATGAGGTCGCCGTCAAACTGATCAAAAAGGGTAAGGCCTATGTCTCTGAGCTGACGGCGGAGCAGATGCGTGAATACCGCGGCACCCTGACCGAGCCGGGCCGGAACGACCCTAACCGGGACCGTCCCGTCGAGGAGAACCTGGACCTGTTCGAACGTATGAAGAACGGTGAGTTCGCGGACGGTGAGCGCACCCTGCGGGCCAGGATCGATATGTCCAGCGGCAATATCAATATGCGTGATCCGATCATCTACCGCGTGGCTCATATGACCCATCACAATACGGGCGACAAGTGGTGCATCTATCCCATGTACGATTTCGCCCATCCGATCGAGGACGCCATCGAAGGCATTACCCATTCCATCTGTACCCTGGAATTCGAAGATCACAGGCCTCTTTATGACTGGGTCGTCCGGGAGGCGGAGTATCCCCATCCCCCCAGACAGATCGAATTTGCCAAGATGTTCCTGACCAATGTCGTTACCGGCAAGCGTTATATCAAGAAGCTGGTCCTGGACGGGATCGTGGACGGCTGGGATGATCCCAGGCTGGTCTCTATTTCCGGCCTGCGCCGCAGAGGCTTCACGCCCGAGTCCATCCGCAAGTTCGTCGACCTGTGCGGTGTCTCCAAGAGCAACTCCTCTGTGGATTACGCCATGCTGGAATACTGCATCCGCGACGATCTGAAGATCGGCTGCAAGCGTATGCTGGCAGTTCTGGATCCCATCAAACTGATCATCGACAATTATCCCGAGGACCAGGTCGAGTATCTGGATGCCGACAACAATCTGGAGAATCCCGAGCTGGGCAAGCGTAAGATCCCCTTCGGCAGAGAGCTCTGGATTGAGCGCAATGACTTTATGGAAGTGCCGCCCCGGAAATACTACAGACTGTTCCCCGGCAATGAAGTCCGCCTGATGTACGGCTATTTTGTCAGGTGCACCGGTTTTGACAAGGATGAGGACGGCAATATCACCGCCGTTCATGCCACATATGATCCTGAAACGAAGAGCGGCAGCGGTTTTACCGGCCGTAAGGTCAAGGGTACCATCCACTGGGTCTATGCCGGGCAGGCAGTCCCCGTGGAAGCCCGTCTGTATGAGAACATCATCGATGAGGAAAAGGGCGTTTACAATGCTGACGGCAGCCTTAACCTCAACCCCCATTCCCTGACGGTATGCCGGGCATGGGCAGAGCCGGCTCTGCAGGACGTGAAGCCCTTCGAGCGTTTCCAGTTCGTCCGCAACGGCTATTTCTGCGTAGATTACAAGGATTCCAGAGAAGGCGCCCCTGTTTTCAACAGGATCGTAGGCCTCAAGAGTTCTTTCAAGCTGCCTAAGAAATAAAATACAGAATAAAATAAAGAATAAAATAAAGCATAAAAAGAAACGGTTCTCGAAAGAGAACCGTTTCCTGCAGTGCCGGTCAAATGAGATGCCCGGATGAAAGACTCCGGGACAGGCAGATGTCAGAGAGTCATACGGCGGAGGGTATTCAGACAGGCCCTGACCTCCTCCCGATAGGCGTCCGGGTCCGGCAGGGCGCCGGGAATGGACCGCTGCAGGATTCCGGACCGGGTCATCTGCAGCATATCGGTGATCCGGCGGGCGTCCGCGGCGGACAGGAAAGCCGGATAATTGACTTCTTCGAACAGGGCTTCATAACGGCCGCTGACATGGGCCGGGCAGGCCCGTACTGCTTCCGCCACTTCCGGGATGATCTCCCGGTCCGCTTTTTCCAGGAAGAGCAGCATATGGGGGTAGAGACGGATCACACTGGCTTCCGCGTCCGTCAGCCTTTTCTGCAGCTCAAAATAATCCGTTTCCGGACGCCGGAATTCCTCATGGAGTTCCAGCAGGACGAAACGGGTGGAATATTCATACAGAAAAGAGAAGAGGCCGATCTTATTGATGAAATAGTGGAAGAGCAGGCCCTTGCTGATGCCGGCCTCACTGACGATCTCGTCCGTGCTGGCGTGGCGGTAGCCGTTTTCCGTAAATATTTTGAGAGAACCGTTGATCATGCGGTCCTGTTTGGATTTTTTCAGATCAAAAAATTTCTCATTCATACCAATCAATATAGCATGCGGCGACTGACTTTTCAATAAAGGACGTGAGGATTTGCTCCCGGCCGCAGGGAGTGTCCTCCGGTGGAAAATACGTCAAAGAACATGATAAAAACCGGGAAAAGATTGAGAATGTAGGCAGTCTGCATCTTTTCATTTTCAAAGAAATAAGGTATTATGGATTTTAGTGCAGTTACAATACTGTATATAAGAATGGAGGAAAAAAATGGGTAAACTGACTAAGTTATTTATCGGATGTACGGCAATCGGTGTCGCGGCAGCGACCGCTTATTATTTTATGGAGCGCAGCGCCGCGTCCGAGATCCCGGAGGCGGATATAGATGATGAAGCTCCCGAAGCGGAAGCAAAAACAGAAGAAAAAGAGAACTTCATTAACAAGGCGACAAGGACCTACACGACCATCGTCAGCTTCATTGCGGATTCCGCGGAAAAGGTAATGGATTACCTGGACAGGGACGAAGAAGATGAGTTCGAGCCCGAGGAGGAGACCGCGGAAGAAGCTCTGGAGGCTGCGGAAGAAGTAAAAGAGGCTGCGGAAGATGCTGCCGGGGCCGCGAAAGCAGCTGCAGAAGAAGCTGCTGAGGCTGCGGAAGACAAGGCCGCCGACACGAAGGAAGCGGTGGAAGAGGCTGCCGCTGAGGCGAAAGAAGCAGCGGAAGAGGCTGCCGCGGACGCCGCGGAAGCTGTCAGCGCCGCAAAGGAAGCCTTCGAGAAAAAGGCTGACGAAGTCGTGGATCTGCTGGACGAAGAGTAAGCCGCCATATTTTCTGTGGATTTTTTCCTTGATGAATCATAAATGAGAGACTATAATGCTCATTAGACAACTGACAGGAACAGGTTCGAAAGGATAGCATGGTAATGCGCTTACTTGTAATTTCGAAATACACATAAAATTTCAGGAGCACGTTTGGGGATAGTTTTTTCCGCAGGCGTGCTTTTCTTTTGACCTGCGTTCTGCGGTAATCTATTTTTTCTATGGGAGGTAGAGAGTGAAAAACGAAAGAATCAACATCGGAGAAAGAGGCATCTATGACGCGAAACAGCTGGGCGCGGGACGCGTCCTGGTCCTGGGACTGCAGCATATGTTCGCCATGTTCGGCGCGACAGTACTTGTTCCTCTGCTGACCGGACTGAGTGTATCTACGACCCTGCTGTTCGCCGGCCTCGGAACACTGCTTTTCCACCTGCTGACCAAAAGGAAGGTACCGGCATTTCTGGGTTCCTCCTTCGCCTTTCTGGCAGGCTATTTCACCATCGCGCCTAACGGAGAGGAAGAGCTGCTTCCCTATGCCTGCTTCGGCGTAGCGGTAGCCGGCCTGGTCTATCTGATCCTGGCCCTTCTGTTCAGGACCTTCGGTGCCCGTAAGGTCATGCAGTTCTTCCCGCCGGTCGTGACCGGACCGATCATCATTGCCATCGGCCTGAACCTGTCCGTAACGGCCATCAGCAGCTGCTCCAGCAACTGGCCGGTCGCCCTGGTCGCCATTGCCATCGTTATTATCTGCAATATCTGGGGCAGGGGCATGATCAAGATCATCCCCATCCTGCTGGGCGTGGTAGGTTCCTACCTGTTCGCGGCGATCCTGGGCATCATAGACTGGACGCCTGTTCTGACAGCACCTGTCATCGGCAGCCCGATCGTGTACCGTCATACCGTATTCTCCATTTTTACCGGCGGAAACCTGGATACATCCCTGCTGATCACCTCCGTGATCACCATCGTCCCCATCGCCTTCGCGACCATGATGGAGCATATCGGAGATATTTCCGCCATCTCCTCTACGGTCAACCGCAACTATATCAAGGATCCCGGCCTGCACCGCACGCTGACAGGCGACGGTCTGGCAACAGCCATCGCTTCCCTGTTCGGCGCGCCTGCCAATACGACCTATGGTGAGAATACCGGCGTCCTGACCCTGACCAGAGTTTATGATCCCATGGTCATCCGCCTGGCAGCGGTCCTGGCGATCGTATTTTCCTTCTTCCCCAAGTTCGCGGCTGTGATCGAGGTCATGCCCAGCGCTACGGTCGGCGGTATTTCCCTGATCCTCTACGGAATGATTTCCGCAGTCGGTGTCCGTAATATCGTAGAGACCAATGTAGACTTCTCCAAGAGCCGGAACGTCCTGATTGCCGCTCTGATCCTGGTCCTGTCCATCGGTATTAACTACTCCGAAGCAGGCGCCATCGTGATCCCCATGGGCAGCATTACCATCACTTTCTCAGGACTGGCCACAGGTTCCCTGGTAGGTATCATCCTCAACGCCATCCTGCCCGGCAAGGATTACAAGTTCGAAGAGGACGAGCCCAACCGGACCGGTGTCAGCTTCGAGATGATCCACGGCGAGACCCTGGCAGACGAAATGTCCAAAAACAGATGATCTGTCCGGACAGATAGAACAGACCAAATGAAAACAGCCCTTCCCGTATACAGGAAGATCTGCGGTAATGACCGCGTGATGTTCTGTACGGGAAGGGCGTTTTTTGTGTTTTCCTGTTTTATGAATTATTTCCTGTGTTTTCCTGTGTCCGTGTCCGCCGTTTTTCAGACTGGGGCCGGGCCGCTGCTGCCGCGGACGATCAGGTGAGGCTCATATTCCGCCCGCATGGTATATTTGCCGGAGGTCTGCTTTTCCCTGCGCTGGTTCTTGCGGTAGATCATCTCCACGGCTGCCTGTCCTTTCAGGACAGAGGAATGCTCCACGGTCGTCAGGCCGATCTGGGGCATGGAGGCGTGCAGGATGTTGTCAAAGCCTACCACCGAATAGTCTCTGGGGACCCGGCATTTTAGATCGGCCAGGGCTGCCAGAATGCCCAGGGCGGACATATCATTATGGCCGATCAGGGCAGTTGCCTCCGTTTTGTCCTGAATGGTTTTGACAGTCAGGTCATATCCGTTCCTGTATTCCGCTTCGTCCGCCGGATACAGGGCGTAGGCGGTGCTGGTGGGACTTACCAGGCGGACCATGGACGGATCCAGACCCTGCTCCCGGAAGGCGTCCCGGACCCCCTCCAGGCGGTTGATCCGGCTGATCTCTTTTTTCAGGACCGGGGGCGACAGGTAAAGGACTTTCCGGTGGCCCAGAGACAGCAGGTATTCCCCCACCAGAAAGCCGGTCTTGCGGCTGTCCAGTTCCACAGAATCGTAGCGGATCCCTTCCTGCTTCTCACCAATGGAGATGACCGGGATCTCTTTGGCCAGGCGGTTGGCGGGAGAGGTGTTGCTGAGAGGATACAGGGCGATGATCCCGGCCAGCTCCGCCCGGTTCAGGAGCTCAAAATACTTGTCCTCCGCTTCCGCGGACCGGAAGGTAATGGCGGTCAGGACCTGATAACCATACTCCGCGGCATGTTTGGTGATGGAATGGACCATCATGGAATAATAGCCGTTGGACAGGGAAGGCCCCAGGACTACGATCACGTTCCTGAGGACCTTTTCTTTGGGCGCCTCTTTTTTGCGGGGCTTCTGATAGCCCAGCTCCGCCGCGGCTTCTTTCACTTTACGGACGGTATCTTCCGTGAAGGATACGCCCGGCCTGCCGCTCAGGATCATGGAAACGGCGGACTGGGAGATACCCGTATATTCCGCCAGATCTCTTGTGGTGACCTTATTTCTTTTACCCATCTTTTTCCTCCTGTCCGGCCTGCCGTTCCCGCTGTCTGCGGACGTCTGCCGGGGCTTTCAGCCTTTCTTTGGAACACTTTCCGGGACGCTTTCCGGAATGTTCTGCCGCTTGTTTTCACCTTTTGACCGTTTTGATTTATTTTGATTAACGACCGATTACTAATCAGAATTTTAATTGATTATTAATCATTATAGCGTTGATCAACAACTTGCGCAAGCCGGATCCGGGGGACGGCGGCAGAATTCCTGATTTACCGCGGTTTGCGTCGGAATACCCCTGAAAACAGAATCTGATTCCCGCTTACCGGCCGCTTCCGGAGTGTGTTAATCAATTGTTGCGATTAATTAAAAAATGCCGGAAAACCGCATATTTAAGCGGTTTTATGATTTGACGGATACGAAAAAATATAGTAAAAATAGTACAAGACAAGAACAGAAAACACAGCAGCGAAGACACAGGAGGGGCCCCCTGCAGTCGACGGCAGCAGCGGCAGAGTCCGATGCGGAAAGGAAAAATGAAATGGCAGTTATCACTTTTGTATGCGCAGGTCAGATGAACTCAGCAATCACATTTCCGGCTTTTGAGAACGGACATGAAGTCCGCCTGGTCGGATCGCCTCTGGACAGGGAGATCATTGATCATCTCAGAGAGGACAACTTTCATATCACACTGAAGCGGACCCTCCATGACGGCATCAAATATTATCAGATTGAAGAGCTGGAAGAGGCACTGCAGGGCGCGGACCTGATTCTGGGCGGCGTATCCAGCTTCGGCCTGGACTGGTTCTGTGATGAGATCCTGCCGGTCCTTCCGGAGACTGTCCCGCTTCTGACTGTCACCAAGGGTATGGTCGATCTGGAAGACGGCACCCTGGTCCCCTATCCGACCATTTTCGCCCAGCGTCAGCCCGCAGGTAAAAATATCAACTTCAACGCCATCGGCGGTCCCTGCACCAGCTATGAGCTGGCAGACCATGACAACAGCCATGTGGCCTTCTGCGGCAAAGACATGAAGACGCTGGAATATATCAAATCCCTTCTGGCCACAGACTATTATCACATCAGCCTGTCCACGGACGTGACCGGTGTCGAGTGCGCCGTCGCCATGAAGAATGCCTATGCCCTGGGCGTTTCCCTGGCGGTCGGTATGGCTGAGAAAAAGGATGGTAAAATCGGCGCGGTCCATTACAACTCCCAGGCGGCCCTTTTCGGCCAGGGGGTCAAGGAAATGATGCAGCTGCTGGCGCTGATCGGCGGCGGCCCCGAGAATATCATTCACGGCGCCGGTGACCTCTATGTCACTGTATTCGGCGGACGTACCCGCAAGATCGGCACCCTGCTGGGCAGAGGCCTGACTTTCCAGGAGGCCATGGATGAGCTCCAGGGCGTGACACTGGAATCCATCGTCATCGCGACCCGTACGGCCAGAGCCGTCAGAAGACTGGCTGAAAGAGGCGTCGTTTCCCTGAAGGACTATCCGCTCCTCATGCATGTGGACGCGATCATCAATGAAGGCGCCGAAGTCAATATCCCCTGGGAGCAGTTCACAATGAAAGTGGAAGACTGAGCCCGGCTCCCGGTATAAACCTGCCGCCGCGGCAGTGTCCGCGGCCGGCAGATGAAGAAGAGTCTTCTTACCGCATCAGCGGAATCCCGGTCAGGTATGGGAAAAGGAAAAAACGCATATACATTCTGAGAGGTACCGGGATGGAGACAACGGGAGCCCTCGCCGGATATGATCCGCCTGGGCTCCCTGTTTTTACCTTGAAAAACTTAAGAAAATTTAAGAAATAGGTTTTGTCGAGAGATACAGGAGTATATAGATCCACACAGATCATATGGAGGTATTCATGAAAGAAAAGACTACAGTTGCGCAGAAACTGCAGAAATTCGGCGCGTTTCTGGCCGGTATGGTCATCCCCAATATCGGCGCTTTTATCGGCTTTGGCCTGATCACCGCCTTCTTCCTTTCCACGGGCTGGACCCCCAATGAAGAGCTGGCCAAACTGATCTCACCCATTCTGAACAACCTGCTGCCCATCCTGATCGCCTATACCGGCGGTAAGATGGTCGGCGGCCAGCGCGGCGCTGTCCTTGGCGCTTTCGTAACACTGGGCGCCATCGTAGCGGTAGAAGGAACCCCCATGTTCCTGGCCGCCATGATCCTGGGACCTTTCTCCGGTCTGGTCATCAGCAAATTTGATAAATTCATCGACGGCAAGGTGCCGGGCGGTTTTGAGATGATCGTCAACAACTTCTCCCTGGGTATCATCGGCGCCATCCTGTGCTGCTTTGCCTACCTGGTGTTCGGTCCCCTCATGGAGGGTGTATCCGCAGCCCTGACCAGCGGTGTCAACTGGATGCTGGACCACAACATCCTGCCCCTTTCCCACATTTTCGTAGAACCCGCCAAGGTGCTTTTCCTCAACAACGCGCTTGACCACGGTATTTTCGGACCCATCGGTTATGACCAGGTCAAACAGTTCGGTCATTCCGCCCTCTTCATGCTGGTCCCCAACCCCGGCCCCGGCCTGGGACTGCTCCTGGCTTACTGGTTCTTCGGTAAGGGTGAAATGAAGGAAGCCGCGCCCGGCATGATCATCATCCACTTCTTCGGCGGCATCCATGAAGTATATTTCCCCTACGTACTGTCCAACCCCGTGACCATCCTCGGCATGATCGCCGCAGGTATCGTGGGCACAGGCACCCTGACCCTGTTCGACGCGGGTACCGTTGCCACACCTTCTCCCGGCAGTATCTTCTCTGTCATCGCCCTGACGCCCAAGGACAGCATGATCGCGGTCCTGCTGGCAGTCGTCCTCTCAGCGGCGGTCTCCCTGGCCCTGAACAGTATTTTTGTACGGATCCAGGTCATACGCGGCGGCGACATGACCATGGGAGAATCCGTCATCCCCGCGGAAGCCATGGGTTCCTCCGCAGCCAGGAATGACGTCGTCAATGATATCGACGCGGGCGTAGCCGGTCTGGATCTGACCAATGTAAGAAAGATCGCGGTATGCTGCGACGCCGGCATGGGCTCCTCGGCCATGAGCGCCCAGGCCCTGAAGAAGAAGATCAAGGCAGCAGGCCTGCCCATCGAAGTCACTAACTATGCCATTGCCAGAATTCCAAATGATGTAGACCTGATCATTACCCATGAGAAGCTGACCGGTACCGCCAAAGCGGCCCAGCCCGGCAAGCAGCATCTTTCCATCAGCAACTACATGAAAGCCCCTGAATATGACGAGCTGACAGAAGCCCTGATCAAAGTAGAGCTGGCAGGAAACCGCAAGGCAGCCCCTGCGCCTGCTCCGCAGTCCCAGCAGCCGGAAGAAAGCCTGGCCAGAAGAAGAACGGCCGGCGGCAGAATGGTAGACCTCAGGACCATAGACAAGATCATGTTCGTATGTGACGCAGGTATGGGTTCCTCCGCCATGGGCGCTGTGGTCCTGCAGAACATGCTGGAAGCCAACGGCCTGGCCAATATCCGGGTCGCCCACTGCAAGATCGTGGAGATCCCTGCCGACAGCAGATACATCGTCTGTCCCAAGGAATTCGCGGTACAGATCGCGGACTGCATGCCCGATTCCAGAATCATCGCCATCGATAACATCATGGACGCTCCCGAATATAAGCAGATCACCGAAGAATTCCTCCAGGCCAGGGTCAACAGCAATATCCTGACAGGAGAGAGCGACGACTATCACGGCGGTGTCCTGATCAAGAAGAACATCCGCACCAACCTGCCTTCCGTGACAAAGGAAGAAGCCATCCGCGCCATCGGCAATGCCCTGGTGGAGACAGGCTACGTAACCGAGAAGTATGTAGACGGCATGATCGCCAAGGAAGATGTTTTCAATACGGCCATCGGCAACTCCCTTGCCATCCCGCACGGTATTGAAAGTGTCATCGGTGAGATCCGCAACTCCGGACTGGCCATCTTTACCTACCCCGACGGCATCGACTGGGGCGAAGGCGAGACTGTCAAACTGGTCATCGCGGTCGCGTCCGCAGGCGACAGCCATGTGGAGACCCTGGGCAAGATCGCCGGTGCCTGCGAATCGGAAGAAGCAGTGGAAGATATCCTGAAGATGAGCGTCGACGAGATTTATGATCTGTTCGCTTAAAGGATGACGGAGCGGTCCTGAAACAGCAGGATCCTCTGATAAAAAAATATATCATCCCCTCCCTGACCGGCCTGGGCCGCGGCAATCCCGCAGCCCGGGCCGGTCGCTTTTTTGAGTTGTTTCTTTTTTGAGTTGTTTCTTTTTTGTTCTGTTTAAGGAAAGGTTAAGGTTTTTTGTGTTTCCCGGAAAGGTCCGCGCGGTATCCTCAGGATGTAAACAGAAACAAGGCAGTAAATCAGTCATATCAAAACAAACGGAACTCAGAAAAACAAAACATATCAGAAAAAAGGATTTATTCCATGGAGGATATAACTATGTGGACAAGAGCGGAACTGAAAGAAACAGGCAGAAACACTTTTAAGGCAAATTACTGGAGGACCGTCCTGGTCTCCCTGATCGCCATGGTCATCGCCGGCGCGGGCGGCAGCTCCGTCGGGGCCGGCGGTTCCTCGGGCGCCGGTGCCGGTGCCATGCAGGAAGCAGGAGAAGCTGCCGGTCAATACGGGCAGCAGGCCACGCCGGAGACCTTCCTGATCGGTCTGCTGGTATCTGCCATCGCCTTCGCGGCCTTAATCATTGGCCTGATGGTCAGGGCCTTCATCCTGAATCCCCTGGATCTGGGATGCAAAAGGTTCTTCCTGATCAATCTGACCCGGCCGGCGGAGGTATCCAGTATCGGCGGCGGATTCGGCGACAGTTATCTGGAAAGAGTCAAGACCCTTTTCTGCAGAGACCTGTTTACCCTGTTATGGACCATGCTGCTGGTGATTCCGGGCATTGTCAAATATTATGAATATCTGATGATCCCCTACCTGCTGGCCGATGATCCGTCGATCACCCGTCAAGAAGCTTTCGCGGAAAGCAGGCGCCTGATGCAGGGCAGCAAGTGGAATGCCTTCATTCTTGACCTTTCATTTATCGGCTGGTACATTTTAAGTGCGGTCACAATGGGAATCGTCGGTGTGCTTTACGCCAATCCCTATCACGATATGACAAGAGCAGCCCTTTATCGGAAGCTGATTATGGAGAATGCCTGACATGTGGACGCGCAGGGAACTGAAAGAAAAAGGAAAAACAGCATTTAAAGCGAATTACTGGAAAACCGTACTGGTCAGCATGCTCATCATGCTGACCGGTATCGGCGCGTTTTCCCGCGGCGGGTCCGGATCAGAAGAGGCGGAAGATACCTTCACTGCCTCTTTTCATCTGGGCCCTTTTTCCTATAACGGCGGTCATGTGACGGGGGAACAGATGGCGGGGAATCCTGTTTTCTGGCTCCTGACCGGTCTGATCGGCCTTACGGTGGGTATGCTGGCTCTTCTGCTTGTGATCATCGTAAAGGCCTGCCTGCTCAACCCGCTGCGGGTGGGCGCCCAGCGTTTTATGCTGATGAATCTCAACCGGGAAGCCAGGGTGGCAGAGGCGGCTTTCGCTTTTGACCACGGATATAAAAATATCGTCACGACCATGTTCCTGCGGGATCTGTATACCTTTTTGTGGGGTCTGCTGTTCCTGGTTCCGGGACTGGTCCGCTATTACAAATATAAGATGGTCCCTTATATACTGGCTGAGCATCCGGATCTTATGCCGGAGGAAGTCCTGCGGCGCAGTACCCTGATGATGGAAGGGCAGAAGTGGAAGGCCTTTTTGCTGGATCTGTCATTCCTGGGCTGGGAAATCCTCTCCGGCGTAACGGCAGGCCTTCTGGGCGTTTTTTATGTCAGACCCTACCGCAGCATGACAGAAGCGGCCCTGTATGAACGGCTGGCTTACGGCAGTCCGGATTATTAGGAAGAAACACAAAGGAAGAAGCATCCCCGCAAAGGCAGTCAAGCACGGCAGACCGCGGTATTAGGAGAAATCACAGATGGCATATACAGTCCTGATCGCTGATGATGAAAAAGAGATACGTTCTGTTCTCCGCCTGTATCTGGAGAACGCAGGCTATAGAGTCCTGGAAGCCGCTGACGGCGTAGAAGCGGAAAAGATTTTTACCGGTGAAAAAGTGGATCTGTGCCTGCTGGATATTATGATGCCGGGTAAAGACGGGTATCAGGTCCTGCGCGGCATCCGGGCCGTCAGCAACATTCCCGTGATCATGATCACTGCCAAAGACCAGGATCCGGAAAAGATCCTGGGGCTGGATCTGGGAGCCGACGACTATATGGTCAAACCCTTCAACCCTCTGGAGGCAGTGGCAAGGACCAACTCCATGATCCGGCGCTATTACCGCCTGGGGGCGGCAGCGGCCGGAGCGCCCGCCGCTTCCGCCGGTCTTCGCTGCAGAGATCTGACCCTGGATACGGAAGCCTGCTGCCTGTACCGGGACGGCAGCCCGATCGAGCTGACTTCCGTGGAATACAGGATCATGCGCCTGTTCATGGAGCATCCCGGCAAAGTATTTACCAAGCAGCAGATCTATGAATGCGGCTGGGAGGATACCTACGCGGTATCTGATAATAACATTATGGTCTGCATCAGCAAACTGCGGGCCAAACTGAGCAGCGACCCGTCCGCCTATATCAGGACGGTCAGAGGATTGGGGTACAGACTTGAAAAAGGATGAGAACTTGCGAAAACCGGTCAGACAGGAAGATCCGGCCGCCTATATAGCCAGGTGGTTCATTGTTTCCCTGCTCCTGACAGTGCTGCTGGAACTGCCGGTGATCTGGCTGGAGAACCGGCTCTTTATCCCGCCGCTTCTGCGGATGCTGGGTGAAAGGACTACCGATGTGGGCCTGACGGAGCTTCTGGTCCAGGCCTTCCGGCTGGCCGTAAGCCTTTTGCTGGGCGGCGCGGAGACCTCTGTTTTTACCAGCAGTTTTTCCATCCTGATCGCCCTTGCCATGTCGGTTCTCCTGCTGCTGCCTGTCCTGGCGGTCGGCTGGATCTTCTCCCGCAGGATCGGGATTTATGTCCGTCAGCTGCAGGAAGCCAGGGACGCGGACCGGGACAGTTATGAGAAACAGCGGAACCTGCTGATTTCCGACATGGCCCACGACCTGCGGACGCCGGTCATGTCCATTTCCGCCATGGCCCAGGCCCTGGCCGATGACATGGTGCCGGCGGAATCCAGACAGGAGTACTACAGGGGCATCATTTCCAAATCCGGCAAGATGGGGGAACTGATCACCCTGCTGCTGGACTATGTCAAGCTGGACAGCCAGGGATTCGCCCTGCAGAGAGAAAAGACGGACCTGACCCGGCTGGTCCTGGAAGAGACCGCGGATTTCTATCCGGCGGCCGAGGAGGCAGGCATGGAAGTGGACGCGGATATTCCGGAAGAAGCCTGTATGATCGAAGCGGACCGTAAACAGCTGGGCAGAGTCATTGCCAACCTGCTGATCAACGCGGTCCGGCATAATCCTCCGGGGACGGGGATCTGTGTTTCCGTCAGCCGGCGTCCCGGCATCGCCTCAGTGATCATCGCGGATAACGGCAGCCCCATAGAGGGGGATCCGGAACAGCTCTTCCAGCCCTTTACCCGCGGTGACCCGGCCAGAAGCCCGGAAGGTGGCAGCGGCCTGGGCCTGTCCATAGCCGACAGGATCGCCCGCATGCACGGTTATAAGCTGGAACTGGTCCAGCCGTACCGGGATTATACCAAAGCCTTTGTGCTGACCTGCCTGACAGAGGAGGAATAGGTCAGGGACCTCTGTTATGTAGTGTTATGTAGTTATGTAGTGTTGTTATGTGTTATGTAGTTTTTATAGCTTTTTAGTGTATGGATTCGTAAATAGAAATGAGGCCTTCCGAATGATTACTGCCGCTGTCATCTCCGATACCCATAACCTGCTGCGCCCCACGGTCCTGGAACAGCTGGCCGGCTGTGATGTTATCCTTCATGGCGGGGATATCTGCCGGCAGGAAATCGTGGACAGGCTGCGGGAAAGAGCACCGCTCTATGTGGTACGGGGCAACAACGACCGGGACTGGGCGGAGCAGATTCCCTATACTCTGGATTTTACGCTGGAGGGCGTCCGCTTCTTCATGACCCATAAAAAGACAGATATCCCCGGCAGGATCGCGGATTATGATGTCATTGTCTACGGCCATTCCCACCGTTTTGCCATGGAGCAGACCGGCGGCACCCTGTTCCTCAATCCCGGCAGCTGCGGGCCCCGCAGGTTCCGCCAGAACATTACCATGGCCATCCTGAGGATTGAGAACGGGCAGATCCTGTCCGCGGACAGGATCGATCTGCCGGATTATATCCCCGCCGCTGACAACAGAAACCGTGCCGCAATAGAAAAGGAGATTCCGGCGGATATCCGGAACAGGATCGAAAAAGCCGTCCGTATGATCAAAAAAGGCAAATCGGTCACGGAGATCGCGGTCCGCCTGCGTCTGGACCATGACCTGGCGGAGAATATCTGCCGCATGTACCTGACCCATCCCGGCGTTGACATTGACGGGATCATGCGCAGGCTGGGCCTGTGACTTCAGACAGGGGCCTCTCAGATAAGGACCCCGGGGGCAGATGACAGCTCCGGGCCGGGACTTCTGGCGGGCCGGGACCTCTGGGGTCGCTGACACATGTGGGCCGGAACCTCTGTGTGGGCCGGAACCTCTGGGGTCGCGGACACACCCGGTTTGCGTAACAGTGATTCGAAGTGATAAGATAGGAACAGACATGATGATACAGTCGGGCTGTCTGCGGCGAAGCGCGGACTGCCCGGACTTCAGGCAATATAGAGGAGACAGATATGGCAGACGAATTGCAATTACAACCGGATGAAACAGTGATCCTGCGTAAGGATAAGATCGGCTACGGCAGCAAAATGCCGTCCATGATGGATAAAAGCAGCCTGGTCCTGACCAACCGCAACCTGATTCTGCTGAAGAAGAATTTTTTCGGGAAAACTACAGAGACGCTCCGTTTTCCCCTCAGCGAGGTCCGGATCGTAAACGGCGTGCCCCAGGTCCAGAAGGGAAAAGCGGATTTTATGGACAGGACCCTGGATATATATTTCAAAAACGGGATGGAAAGTTTCCGCTTTGAGTGGGAAAGCGATATAGATGAGTGGATCCCCTACGTCGTTGCGGCGGTCACCGGTGAGCCGGTCAAAATCAAAAGTGAGGCGGAAAAACTGGCCGAGTTTGCGTCTGTTGTGGAATCCATTGAAGAGCCTATAGAAAAGATTCAGAGTCTGTTCGGTATCAAATCGGAGCGGCAGGTTTCCTGCAAATGCCCTTCCTGCGGCGCCACGCTGACCGGCATTAAGGGAGAGACCGAACAGTGCCCTTACTGCGGTTCCTACTATACATTCTGACAGGATCGCGAAGATATTACTGGTATAAAAAGGCGCAGCCGCGAAGCTTTCCGGAAAGCTCCGCGGCTGTTTCATTACAGTAATAATAAAAAATCATAAAAATCTGAATGGAACGGTATTCAGCGTATCCGGACTCAGGATGACCGGCTGACCGCAATAAGGATACCGGTCATTCCAGTGTTTCCGCGACCTCCTGCAGATAGGAGATGACAGGAAGGTGCTGGGGACAGATGCCCTCACACTGGCCGCACTGGATACATTCGGAGGCCCTGGGGCCGCCCGGACGCCAGCCATAATCCCTTCTGGCCCTTTCCAGCATACCATACATCTTGTAAAGGTTCATAACGGAGAAGATTTCCGGAATATGGATGCCGACAGGGCAGCCGGGGGTACAGTAATGACAGGAGGTGCAGGCAATCTTGTCGATCCGGTCCAGGGCTTCCCTGGCTGCGGTGACAGCGGCTGCTTCGGACGCGGAAAGAGGCGCGAAATCCTTCATATAGGAAAGGTTATCCTCCATCTGTTCCATGCTGGACATGCCGCTCAGGACCATCATGACATTGTCAAGAGAAGCGACAAAACGGATCGCCCAGGAAGCGGGAGAAGCGTCCGGCAGTTCTTTTTCAAAGATATCCCTGAGGACCTGGGGCGGATCAGCCAGCGTGCCGCCTTTGACCGGCTCCATGACAACGACGGGCTTGCCGTGCTTTTTGGCGACTTCATAGCAGGCTCTGGACTGGACGACCGGATCCTCCCAGTCGGCGTAGTTGATCTGCAGCTGGACAAATTCCACATCAGGATGCTCGGTCAGCAGCTGGTCCAGGAATTCCGGTGAATCATGGAAAGAGAAGCCGTAATGGCGGACCAGGCCTTCCTCCTTGATTTCCTTAACGAAATCCCAGAGCCCGAAGCTGTTGTATCTGTCCGCATTTTTCTGGCCCAGGGCGTGCAGCAGGTAGAAATCAAAATAACCCGCGCCGGTCCGTTCCAGACTGGTACGCAGCTCTGCCTTTGCTTCTTCGGCGTTCTGGCAGACGCCTTCTCCGGCATTGAGTTTTGTGGCCAGATAATAGCTGTCCCGGGGATGCCGCTCTACCAGTGCCTTACGGGCAGCTTCTTCGGAGCCTTCGTAAACATAAGCGGTATCAAAATATTTGCCGCCGGCCGCCAGAAAAGCGTCTGTCATACGGGAGGTCTGCTCGATATCAATGCTGCCGTCTTCCAGACGGGGCAGACGCATCAGGCCGAATCCCAGTTTCATACAATCCTTCACAAGCTTGTTCATACAATCACCTGTCCTTTGTCGTGTGAACTTAATATTAATTGTTTTTATCATTATATCCTACACGCAAAAGTTAGAAAAAACTAACATTTCACCCGCGATCCTGGCTGCGGACAGGCAGAAAGAGGATTTACGGACTGAAATTCCGGGTTTTCAGGAACTCAACCAGCAGTTGAGTGACTGTATGGGCAGAAATCAACTGCCGGTTCCTGTAAAATCCCCCTGTTTCCGGATATGCTGAAACCATGAAAGGAGGTGCCCGATATGGATCAGAACAAAATCGGAAAGTTCATCGCGGCCTGCAGGAAAGAACAGGGCATGACGCAGGCGAATCTGGCTGAGAAACTCGGAATCAGTGACCGGGCCGTATCGAAGTGGGAGACGGGAAAGTCCATGCCGGATTCCGGGATCATGCTGGAACTGTGCGGTCTTTTGAATATTAATGTTAACGAACTCCTGTCGGGCGAAAGAATCATGGCAGAATCCTACGATAAACGGGCGGAAGAGAATCTTCTGGAAATGAGACGTGAAGTAGAGGAAAAGAACAGGCTGCTGTTAAGGACGGAGTATCTGATCGGCGGCCCGGCGACCGTGGCAGGCCTGCTTCTGTGCTTTGTGGCTTCTTATGTTGATATGCCTGCCGGATGGAGAATCGGACTTATCGTTTTTGCGCTTATCATGATTCTGGCAGTTGCCTTCATGGCTGTAGGCATAGAACAGAAGGCCGGATATTATGAATGTCAGAAATGCCATGACAGACATGTGCCGACCTACTGGCAGACAAATCTCGCGATGCATATAGGCAGAACGAGATATATGAAATGCCCTAAGTGCGGCTGCTGGAGCTGGCAGAAAAAAGTTCTGACAAAAGAAGATCAATTATAAGCTGAACATTAATTTCATTAAAACAACCGGGGTTCTGTCACCGCAGCGCAATTGCGACGGGTGACAGGACTTCTTTTTTTCGAGATGTCTGCCGGCATAGTACCGGAGGAAAGTCCTGTTTCCTGACGGCCGGCGCAGGCAGAGCGGTTCCCATTGACAAAACAGAAATAAGCCCGTAACATAACAATTGTTATATAACAATAATTATAAGAACGAAATGGAGTGTACGCGGATGCCGCCCAAAGCAAAAATTACGAAGAGCATGATCATAAACGCGGCCATAGAGATTGTAAGACAGGATGGATTTGAAGGTATCAACGCCAGGACGGTCGCCGGGCAGCTGGGCTGCTCCACGCAGCCGGTCATGTATCATTTTACGACCGTCGACAGCCTGAAGCAGGCTGCATACACGCAGGCGGATCAAATGCACTCAAAATACCTGATGGACATTCCGGCTGATCAGGATCCGGTCCTGGGGATCGGTCTTAATTACATCCGCTTTGCCGTGGAAGAACCGCAGCTGTTCCGATTCCTGTTTCAATCCGGATACGCGGCGGGGAACAGCCTGCTTGAAATGATAGATTCCCAGGAACTGCTTCCGGTGCTTACGGTCATGCGGGAAGGTGCCGGAGTAAGCATGGAAAAGACCAGGCAGGTATTCCTGACGGTGGCTATGTTCGCCCATGGATATGCCAGCATCATTGCCAACAATGGCCTGGAATATGACGAAGAACTGATCGCGGAGCACCTGGAACGCGCCTGGAACGGCGCGATCCTTGCGGCCGGACAGGAGGATACGGAATGATGAAGAAATTGTATGAAAAGAGCGAGATCACCTTTGCGATCCTGTGGATCGTGATCTATACAGTCTGTATAGGGAACCTGCGCAGGCTGGGCGATGACAGCCCGGTCCTGATGATCAGCCTGATCGTTATCTGCGCGCTGATGTTCCTGTGCGTCCGTGCCCTTGGTACCATGGAATATTACGGTCTGACCGGCTGGGCCGGAAACAGCAGAGCCATGCTGTGCTTCATCCCTCTGTGGCTCATTGCCAGCATCAACCTGTGGAACGGGATATCTCCCGACTATCCGATGCCCGGACTGGCCTGTGCGGCCGTGATGATGGCTTTCGTCGGCTTTGCCGAGGAACTGATCTTCCGCGGTTTTCTGTTCAAAGCCATTCTGAAGAGCGGCAGCGTTAAAAAGGCGGTCATCATCTCATCCGTCACCTTTGGGCTGGGACATATCCTGAATCTGCTGAACGGACAGGATTTCGTTGAGACGCTGGTGCAGGTGGTATTCGCGGTTGCCGTAGGTTTTGTCTTTACAATGGCCTTCTACAAGGGCGGCAGCCTCTGGCCCTGTATTCTGGCCCACAGCCTGATCGACGTCACGTCTGTTTTCTCATCGGGTGAAGCTCCGCTGCTGGAATGGATCATCCATATCGCGGTATTCATTCTGGCGGTGGGCTACTGCCTGTATCTGGCCGGACATGTCGAAACGCCCCCTGTAAACAGAGTAGAAATGTACAGGTAAAGCGCGCTTATGACACACGCATAAAATGCGTGGAGATGGTTGTGATCACGCTGGCTGCCGCGATGATTGTGATTCTGGAAAAAGATATGTTTTTCGATACCCGGCATGTGGGAAAGCTTCTTGCGGCAAGGTACGGTGAAACGAACGTGGCCAGTGTCGGAAAATCCCCGGAGTCCTTGACATTCGGCCGGTAATCCTACAGAATTTCTGATATCGGGGCACTGACTTACAGTACAACCGCAAAATGATCTTCAGGCCCCGGTGAAAAACTGTAAGTTTCAGACTCAGAAAGGACCTGCTGTAAGAATCTATGAAGCTGTATATACTCAGACATGGTGAAACTGCCTATAATGCCGGGAACCTGATCCAGGGCACCACGGACATCCCCTTATCTCCGGAAGGCATCCGTCAGGCGTATGAAGCGCATGAAAGAATCACGGTCCGTCATGGACTGCGGTTTGACAAAATCTATTCCAGTCCCCTTGTCAGGGCGATCCGGACAGGTGAGATCGTAACAGGTCAAAGCCGGGACACCTTCGTAATCGACAGGAGGCTGCGGGAAATAGAGGTCGGACCTTTGGCCGGGCGCAGCACCCTGGAAGATACGGAAGTCATGGTGAACTTCATGCGTTATCCGGACAAATATGTGCCTCTGGAGGGCGGCGAGAGCTTTCCGGATCTTGTACAAAGGGCAGGCGGTTTCCTGCAATGGCTGCGCGGGCAGGATCTGCCGGAATCCACCCTCCTTTGCACCCACGGCGGCTGGATGCATGCCATGCGCCTGTATCTGGAGCCGGGAGAGATGCGCAATTTCTGGAAACCTTCCATTACAAACTGCACGCTCTTTCAGCTGGAGCCGGATGGCGATACCTGGAAGATCACGGATATCATAGCCAATACAGAAGGCAGGGCCCTCGGTTTTTGAGACCGGGACCCTGCCTTTTCCACGCGCAGGCAGACAAGAAGGGCAGAATCATCTGTCCGTCTGCCGGTAACAGCCAGCCGCGGCAGACAAAAATAAGTAAAACAGGAAAATGTCTGCCTATCTCATAAATCCATAAGTGCCGGGGTGGCAGGCTGCCGATGTTTGGGGTACCATAGTAAATATCCTGCCTTCCAGGCAAAGATATTACACACCCTGTCATAGTATAATGGTAAAGACAGGTAAAGACAGATTAGATCATAAAAATTCAGAAGCTGGAATAAGCTTCATAAACCAAACGTAGAACACACAGAATATATACTTACAGGGGGCATACATATGACTTACCGCTTCTGTTTCGGGGCCTCGGGCTCCGGCAAGAGCACCTGCCTGCATCAGGAAATCATCCAAAGGTCCATGCGGTCCATGGAATCAGGGGACAATACCCAGTATCTGGTCCTTGTGCCGGAGCAGTATTCCATGCAGACCCAGAAGGAAATGATCATGGAGCATCCGGACCATGCCATCATGAATATAGATGTGCTCAGTCTGGGCAGGCTTTCCCACAGGATCTTTGAGGAGACCGCACCGGACCGGCGCACGGTCCTGACGGACATTGGCAAGAGCCTGCTGCTGCGGCGGGTGGCTTCTTCCTGTGCCGGAGAAATGCAGGTCCTGGGCGGATCCCTGCACCGGACCGGCATGATCGCCGAGGTCAAATCTGTCCTGTCGGAGTTCATGCAGTACGGGATCGGTACGGAGGAGATCGGCCGTCTGATCGACTGCGCCGCCAAAGGCGGGCAGAAGGCCCTGCGGGCCAGGCTGGCCGATCTGCAGGTCCTGTATCAGGCTTTTGAGCAGGCAAGGGAAGACCGCATGATCACCTCGGAGGAGACCCTGGATCTGTTTGCCCGGGCCATTCCCCGGTCAGAGCTGATCCGGCGCAGCGTCATCGTATTTGATGGTTTTACCGGCTTTACGCCCATCCAGTACCGGGTCCTGGCCGCCCTGATGGCCTGTGCCCGGGAAGTCATCTTCAGTATAACACTGGCGGATGACGGAGGCCTGCGGCCGGAAGAACTGATGGACGGCCGCAGCGCGGGCAGCAGGGAGGCCCTTTTCTATCTGAGCCGCAAGACGGTCAGGGATATTGTCCGGATCGGCCTGGAGAAGGGAATCCCTCACGGCAGAGACCTGTATATGGACAGGCCGGTGCCCCGGCGGTTTGAGACCAATCCGGCCCTGGCACATCTGGAGAAGAACCTGTACAGATACGGCAGGCGGCCTTATGAAGGAAACCGGGCGGAGTCCGTCAGTCTGACAGAAGCGGCGGATCCGCACAAAGAAATCCGCCAGGTCTGTATCCGGATGAAGGAGTTATCCAGGGAGAAGGGCTATTGCTGGCGGGACTTCGCGGTCATCTGCCCGGACCTGGAGACGTACGGGGATCTTCTGGCGGCCGAAGCCGTCCGGTATGATATCCCGGTCTATATAGATAAGACAAAGGCAATCTATCACAATCCGCTGACAGAAGCTATTCGCAGCGTTCTGCAGATTTCCATGCGGGGATTTGACTATGAGTCTGTGTTCCGCTATCTGCGCAGCGGCCTCAGTTCTCTGACGGCGGAAGAGGTCGATCTTCTGGAGAACTACTGTCTGGAAAAAGGCATCCGGGGACGCAGGAAATGGTCCCTGGCCTTTGATGACGCGACGGAACCCCTGCGGGTCCGCTTCCTGAAAGAGATCGAGCCGGTCACAGGCCAACTGCAGCGGGAATATGGTTCCGAACCGGCAGAGCAGGACAAGGTTCCTGATGAGGCAGCCGGCAGGCGCCGGGTCCGGACCGCCGGAGAACGGACAGAACAGCTGTATGCCTTCCTGACCGGGCGCGGTACGGAAGCCCTCATGAAGGAAAGGGCGGAACGCTTTAAAGAAGCCGGAGACTACGCCAGGGAGAAAGAGTATTCCCAGATCTACCGGGGCATTATAGAACTGCTGGATGAGATTTATGAGCTGATCGGAGAAGAGAAGATTTCCGCTGCCGATTATCTGGAGCTGCTGGAAACAGGCCTGGATGAGATCCGTCTGGGCACCCTGCCCCAGAAGGTGGACCGGGTCCTGTGCGGCGACGTGGAAAGGACCCGTTTCGGCGAGGTAAAGGTCCTCTTCTTTGTGGGCATCAACGACGGCAATATTCCCAGATCCACCGGCGGGGGCGGCCTGATCTCCGATCTGGACAGGGAATTCCTGGAGTCCAGCGGGCTGGAACTGGCCCCTTCCCCCAGGGAGCAGATGTATATACAGAGGCTCTACCTCTATCTGAATATGACCAAAGCTACGGACATGCTCTGCCTGTCCTATGCCAGAGTTTCCATGGACGGCCAGAGCATCAGGCCTTCCATCCTGATCAGCAGCCTGCAGGAAATGTTCCCCCGGCTGCGGGCCCGTTATCCGGAAGAGCAGGATCCCATCCTGCAGATCACGGGACGGGGGGACGCCGAATCCCTGCTGGCGGAGCAGCTGCGCCGCTATGCCGACGGGGAAAAGGAAGATCCGCAGCAGCTGGACGCCTTCCTTACCCTGTACGGCTATTGCAGCCGCATGGACCCGGAAACGGCACAGAACCTGATCCGGCTGACCCGGACTGCCTTCTTCCGTTATAAACCGGAATATCTGCAGCCGCGGCAGGCGGCAGCCTTGTATGGCGGGATTGTGGAGGGCAGTGTGACCCGGCTGGAGACGGCGGCCCAGTGTTACCTGCGCCAGTATCTGCAGTATGGCCTGGGCCTGCGCAGACGGAAAGAATTCCGGATCGATTTCGCGGACACAGGCACGGTTCTGCATGAAAGCCTCAATACATTCAGCCATCGTCTGAAGGACCGCGGCCTTACCTGGACCGGGTTTTCCCGGGACCAGGGCAGGGAGCTGGCAGATCAGGCCCTGCAGGATACGGCCCGTAAGTACAGGGACCTGATTCTTTACGATACCGCCAGGAGCACGCACCAGATCGGCCGGCTGCGGCGGATCCTGGAGCGGACGGTGGAGACCCTGCAGTACCAGCTGCAGCAGGGCAGCTTTGTGCCCGCTGCCTATGAGAAAGGCTTCGGGGGCAGGGGCGGCGACACCATTTCCTTTGAACTTGCGGATCATGGCATGCTGCGGCTGAACGGACAGATCGACCGGGTGGATTTATGCGAAGAAGAGGGCAGACGCTTTGTCAAGATCATCGATTATAAATCCGGCAGCAGGAGCCTGGATCCGGAACAGATGCGGAAGGGCCTGCAGATCCAGCTGCTCCTGTATATGAATGCCGTCCTGCAGGAGCAGCAGCATCTGCATCCCGGAGATACGGTCGTTCCTTCCGCCATGCTCTATTACCGCCTGCAGGATCCTGTCGTGGAAGGGACTGTATCCGAGCAGGATTTCGAAGAAGAGCGGACGCCGGAAGAGCTGGAGGCGGTCCACCAGGAAGAACAGAAAGCCATCCGCAAAAAGCTCCGGCCGACAGGCATGGTATCCGGAGACCCGGCCAGCCTGCAGCGTCTGGACCACAGCTGTTCCGGTACTTCGGAAGCGATTCCGGTGAGGTTTAAACAGGACGGGAGTCCGGATGCCAGATCGTCCGTTTACAGTCAGCAGGAGTTCGAAGAACTGTCGGAAGAGGTCAGAAAAGTCATCTGCCAGATCGCGGAGGAAATCCTGAAAGGTAATGTCAGCGCCGTTCCGGCAAAACTGCCCCGGAACAAAACGGCCTGCGAATTCTGTCCTTACAAAAATGTCTGCGGCTTCGATCCCAGGATTCCGGGATACGATTACCGGGATTGAACCTTGTCTCTGGGGAGTAGAAAAATCATGGCAATTCAATTTACTGAAAAACAGACACGGGTCCTGGAAGCCCGTGACCATAATATACTGGTCTCCGCGGCAGCCGGCAGCGGCAAGACGGCCGTTCTGGTGGAGCGGATCGTCCGGATGATCAGCGAAGGAGAGCGTCCTCTGGACATTGACCGCCTGCTGGTCGTTACTTTTACCAGGGCGGCAGCCGCCCAGATGCGGGAGCGTATTGCCAGGGCTGTCTCGGACCGCCTGCGGGAGGATCCGTCCAACGCTCATCTGCGCAGGCAGGAGACGCTGATCCACAACGCCCAGATCACGACCATCGACAGCTTCTGCAGCTATCTGCTGCGGAATAATTTCAGCGAGATCGATCTGGATCCGGATTTCCGGGTCATGGACCAGACAGAGAGCGAGCTCATGTCCGCGGATGTCCTGGACAGCTTTCTGGAGGAATGTTATCAGCAGGCGGATCCGGCCTTTCTGGAATGCGCCGCCTATTTCTGTCCGGGCAGTGACGACCGGGGCCTGCAGAAGATGATCGCGGACCTCTATACCATGTCTTCCAGCCGGCCCCAGCCCGAATTCTGGCTGAAGCAGCGCAGGGAAGACTACCATGTGGAGTCAAAAGAAGAAATCTTTACCTCCCTCTGGCTGCAGACCGGTATTCTGCAGACCCTGGAACAGCTGGAGGACATGGACCGGCAGTATTCTGACATGCTGGAGATCTGCGGGGAGCCGGACGGACCGGAAGGTTATGCCGCCCTGCTGACTCTGGAACAGGACAGCCTGTTCGGAAAACTGCGGCAGGAACCGGTCCTGTCCATCCGGCAGGGACATTCCGGCAGCCTTCTGCAGCTGGCCGGCAGTCTGGACGCGGAACAGGCAAAGGCAGTCTGGGACCTGATCTCGGGCCTGGGCGGCGCTTCCTTCGGCAGGCTTCCCGCCCTGGGAAAGAAACGATATCCCAACGTCAGTGAAAGCAAGAAGAACCGGGTCAAAGACAGACGCGCGGCCATAAAGACAAAAATCGCTTCCATCTGCGGAAAGTACTCGGAAAGCTCCGCGGATCTGGTCTTCCATACCATGCGGGCGGCGGACGGTCCCCTGCGGGAGCTGGTCGATCTGACCCTGGCCTACGCGGAACGCTACCGCCAGGCCAAGCGGGAAAAGAACCTGCTGGACTTCCCGGATCTGGAGCATTACGCCCTGCAGGTCCTGCTGGATTTCCATGAAGACGGAACCTGTACGCCCCGGCCGGCTGCCATGGAATACCGCCGGCACTTTGCCGAGATCCTGATCGATGAGTATCAGGACAGCAACGATGTCCAGGAACTGCTGCTGCGTACCATTTCTACAGAGGATGAAGGACGCAACAACCGCTTTATGGTGGGCGACGTCAAACAGAGCATCTATAAATTCCGTCTGGCCCGGCCTGAAATTTTTATGGAAAAATTTGACACCTACCGGCCGCTGGATCCCCGGACCGAGCGGATCGATCTGGACCAGAACTTCCGCAGCCGGAGCCAGGTCCTGGACAGTGTCAACGACGTTTTTGAAAGGATCATGCGGCGGGAGATCGGCGGCGTCCAATATGACGATACCGTTTCCCTGAAACCGGGCGCGTCGTATCCGGAGGCGGAGGCAGCCGGCGTAGATGATCCTTACCGGACAGAACTGCTCCTGGTCGACGGGGCTGCCGCCAACGCCGCAGCTGACGCCGGCGGGCCGGCAGACAGCGGACAGACGGACGAAGGACCGGCAGACAATGAGATCCCCTCCGCCGCGGAACTGAGCAGCCGCCGGCGGGAGGCCCTGGCTGTGGCTTACAGGATCCGTCAGATCGTCGGGCATCTTCCGGTCAGAGATGACAGGACCGGTGAAATGCGGCCCGCTTCCTTTGGTGATATCGTGATCCTCCTGCGTTCCAGTCTGGGCTGGAATGAGGAATTCCGGGACATATTTGAAAAAGAGGGAATCCCGGCCTATGTGGAATCCAGGACCGGCTATTTCTCCGCCTT
>ODAI012600568.1_pt1 | contig 29664 bp, 13 predicted proteins | sample 1539321 | NCBI WGS metagenome assembly ODAI01 (sample SAMN02144231, study PRJEB22623) | gut metagenome | biome: sheep rumen | host: Ovis aries | place: New Zealand
CACGCCCTCGTCGTAGGCTCGCACCTGCAGGCCGAAGCCGCCTTTCATCTTCAGGTCCAGCTGATTGGCCGTGGTCTTGATGTGGCGCTGGCGGTAGAAGGGCGCGTCGGTGTCGTCGACAACGACCGATTTCCGTCCGAAGCCCAACGCCCCGTTACGCCCGATGGTCGTCCCGTCGGCAAGCGTCAGTCCTATCGGCGACGGTGCCATGAGTGCCACTCCGTCTAGTCTGACTGAAATCATCAGCCCTGCCTGGTCTTCCACAACGGCAACAATTCTTCCGTTGGGCGACGCAACGCTCATCTCTCTGGCTGAAACCTCTTGTGCCGAGAGTGCCAGCATGGCAATAAGTAGGAAAAAGTACTTTTTCATATAAGCCGTTTGATGTTTGTTGCAAAATTACGAAAAATCTATCAGACAACCAACAATTTTCGTCTAAAGTCTGTGCAAAAATCGTCCAAATCTTCTATTTTTACCCACCTCATTGCTTACAAAACGCTGCTGCTGGACTATTTTTTTATTCCAATGGACTTTTTTTTCATTTCGTGTTGGATATTTTTGCTACCTTTGCACCATTATTTTTATGTCAAGAAGTTTCATGCTTACATTCATGATGAAAAGAACGATTCTTTCCCTGTCATTAGCACTTTGCGGACTGGCTTCGGCTCAGGCTCAGGAAATGCTTCATGTGCACACGCGGAACCTCAATTCCCATTGGGACTTCCCCATGAATGCCGACAGCCTGTCGTTTGCCGATGTCAGCGACAATCAGGCCGACCTTCGCCTTCATGTCAACAGCGGTGCCATCGTGCCGTTCGACCTTTCTGTGGTCGACAGCATCACCTTTGCCGATGAGCCCGCCGTCGAGACGAAAGATAAATACAAGGTTTTCCAGCTCTACATCACCACCGACGACGGTCGCGACGTCACCTCGAAGGACACCTACAAGCCCTGCCAGATCATGCTCAATGCCCGTGGCTCGTTCAGCAACTACTCTGCTTCGGCCAGCATTCGCGGGCGAGGCAATAGCTCGTGGCTGTGGTACGACAAGAAACCCTATCGCATCAAGCTCGACGAGAAGCACAAACTGCTGGGCCTCGACAAGGCCAAGCACTGGGTGCTGCTGGCCAACTACCGCGACGTGACCGACCTCATGAACACGTTCGTCTTCGAGATGGGACATTGGCTCGGCCTGCCCTACACCAACCACACACGCTATGTGGAACTCTTCCTCAACGGCGACTATAAGGGCGTCTATCAGCTCACCGAGCAGATTCAGCAGGGCAAGAACCGTGTCAACGTCAGCGATGGCCGTGGCATCCTGCTCTCGCTCGACGTCGACGACGGCCCACTCGAAAGTCCCAATGCCGACGACAACTTCCTCACGCAGCGCTACCGCATGCCTGCTGCCGTGAAATATCCGAAGGACGAGTTTGCCACCGAGAACACCGTCGACTCGGTGAAGGCTGAGTTTGACATACTCGAGCAGGCCATCAAGGCGAAAAACTATGCCGAGGTGGAGCAGTTGCTCGACATTCCCTCATTCATCAAGTATCTCCAGATTCAGGAATTCATCTACAACGTCGAACTTTCTGCACCCCGCAGCATCTATATGCATAAGGACGGCGACGGCAAGTGGGTCATGGGTCCGCTCTGGGACTTCGATGCCGGCTATGACTTCGACTGGGGCGACATGTATCACGGCCACACCTTCTTCCGCGACTATAAGGAAACCGTCATGGGCACCAACCCCTTGAAGCGCAACGGCAACTACAACTACGTGCCGCAGTTCTTCACCGACCTCTTTGGCTGCCGCGAGTTCGTTGAGCAGTACAAGGCCCACTGGGAAACCATCAAGGACTCCATTGTGGAGCGCAACTGGGCTGAGGTGGAAAACTACTACGTCAACCTCCGGCGCGCCACGATGTCGCGCGAAGCCAACCGTTGGCCCATCAGCGGCAAGACCTTCAATGGCGAGGTGGAGAAGATGCACCAATGGCTGCTCGACCGTCGTGACTTCATGACCGAACTCATCCGCAACATCCCCCTGCCCGATGAAGACGAGAAGCCCATCGTCGACGAGCAGGTGTGCGGAACCATCAAGACCGATGTCAGCATGAACTGGTATTCGGGCTATCAGCAGGACAGCCAGGTGCACGTCGACAAGCAGGAGGTGCTGTCACTCATGGGACTCAGCGAAGGTGAGTTCAGCGAGGCCAACGTCAGCATCGTGCCGCTCATGAACGACGGTTCCGAGGGCATCAACGGCACCAATGGCGTCTTTGGCGGGTGGTTCGACGAGAACGGCGAGCCCGGCGCCTATGCCCAGGGACACGTTTATATAGAGGTGTTCAGCGACCTTTGGAACTGGAGTTGCGGCCTCTATCAGCAGAACTGCTACGACGAAGAGCACACCGTGCGCATGCAGTATCAGTATCCCCACGACGGCACCTTGCTGAAGGTCAACGTCGATGTCCACTTCACCATCGACGATGAGTGGGACTGGCCCTGGTGAGGGTGATTTTAGAATGATTATTTGAAATAAAATAGAATGTATCTAGCGATGAAAAGACTGATCTTTAGTTATTTCCTGCTGGCAGTCAGCTGCCTGGCTGGCTACGCACAGAAGCAGATGTACGTGCCGCAGGAGTGGCGCAACCGCACCGACACACTCATCTGGAAAGAGAGTGACCCAGACAACAAGTACACCTGGTCGAAGTCGCGCTCGAAGGAAACCGACAATGTCATCGTGCTCTGGGACAAAGGCTATGGCAGCACCATTCCCACCAATGCACCGTCGGCCTATCGCGTCGACATCGACGACCTCCTGCAAAAGGCTGAGGCGTTCTTCGACTTGGAAATCAACCAGTTGGGCTTCGTCGACCCCAACAGTTCCAACCTGAACAAGTACAAGGTGATGATCTTGCTCAATCACGACACGGGCTGGATTTGCTACGGCGGCGGCTACGACTATCAGGTTTCGGCCCTCTGGCTCAGTCCCAGCACCTGCAAGCCTGTCGGTCACAGCGTGGCCCACGAGATTGGCCACTCGTTCCACTACATGTGCTACAGCGAGGCCTCGCGCCATGGAGCCGACCGCACATGCCAGACCGGTTTCCACGGGGCTGTGGGCAACGGCAGCGTCACCTGGGAACAGACCGCCCAGTGGCAGGCCAACCAGTCCTATCCCGAGCTGATGTACGACCAGAGCATCAACGTCTTCCGCAATTCCCACAACTATGCCTTCACCCATGAGTGGCACCGCTATCAGTCCTACTGGTTCTTCTACTACCTTTGCGAACTCTACGACGACATCAAGACCGTGGCCAACGTCTGGAACTATCCGGAAACCACGGTGAAGGATTTCAACCAGGTGCTGATGGACTATAAGAAGCTCTCCGTGCGCGACCTCTACAAGCTCTATTTCGACCAGGCATGCCGCCTCGTCACGTGGGACCTGGAGGCCTGCAAGCCCTATCGCGACCGCTTCATCGGCGACTTCAACTACAGCTGCGTGCTCACCGACGACGGCAGCTATCAGGTGGCCTTGTCGTCCTGTCCGCAGGGCATGGGATTCAACGTCATACCCTTGCAGGTGCCTGCTGCCGGAACGGAAATCACCACCCACCTCAGCGGCCTGCGTCCCGGCTCAGCCTTGCTCGATGCCGACCCGGGCGAGTATCTCGACGGCAACACCCAGTTCTCGAAGTTCGACACCCGTCGCTATGTGCTCGGTGGAGCCCGCAACCTGCGCGGCTTCCGCATGGGCTATGTGGCACTGATGAAGGATGGTTCGCGCCAGTATTTCTCGGCCGACAGCGTCTATTGTCAGGGCAATGGCAACACTGTCGTCACCGAGGACTATTCCATGACCGTTCCCACGGGCGTCAGCCGCCTCTGGCTTGTCGTGGCGCCTGCCTTGCGCGAGTATGTACAGCACAAGTGGAACGAGCAGGTCGGCGACGACGACATGTGGCCTTACAGCTTCAAGCTCGAGGGCACCGACATTGGTCCGCGTGCCATGGTCTATGCCACTGCCACGCTCGACGACCGCGACATTGCCGATGCAACGTTCACCTACGACGTGACCTTCCCGCTTGATGCTCAGGGGCATACGGGAACGACCGTTACCATTGGCGGACAGGCTGCTGCCACGCTTGGCACCGCCTTCCAGATGCAGCCCACCGAAATTCAAGACCGTCTCCAGTCGTGGAGCGCCAGCGGACCTGCCAACCGCCGCATCATGTTCTATGCCGTGAATCCCGACGGCACGTTGGCCGAGAGCGGAAGCACCGCCAACGGCTATGGCCACTGGTTCGACCGTTCAGGCACTGTTTCCTCCTATGGCAATGGCTACGTCTTCTCTGAGTTCGCACCCAGCCAGCTCACTTTCACCGTCGGACAGTATCCCGGCCGCCTGACCGAAGGCTCCCACTACACCATCAGCCAGGCGCTGCGCTATCGCAAGACCAGCACGCAGCAGGCAACGGCACGCTTCGTCTTCAACATCACCGTCGATTCCAATGCCACGCCCAGTGCCGTCCTGAAGAGCATCGACTACACCAATCCCAGCACGCTGGGCATTGAGGCTGCTGAACCGGCTGTGGCGAAGTCCACCCGGGTGAGCGTCTACAGCCTGACGGGCCAGTTGCTGCGCGCGAATGTGCCTGCTGCTTCGGCAACTGCCGGACTGCCCTGCGGCATCTATGTGGTTGAGGGCCGTAAGGTGCTCGTGAAGTAGCGTTCGGCAAGGGCTTCGTGCCCTCTGAGGCTGTTTGAAATTGTAAATACATTTCTTATTAGTAATAGTAATTTTTTCATGTTTTTATTGCCGTGAGGCAACGTTTAACAGTCCAAAAAAAAGATAGTTTCAAACAATTTTTCCGCGCTTTCATGCCCGTGATGGGTCCTGGAAGCGCGTTTTTTTTGTGTTTTTTGCGTTCTGGTTTGAATAAAAGCTATCGTTTTATCGGTCAAAAGCATGTCTTTTATCCGATAAAAGCAATGCTCTTATCCGATAAAAGCATTGCTCTTATTTTCGGCGAAAATATCGCGATTTCGTAAATGGTTGATTATCAGTAGCTTCTGTTTTTGCGCTTTTTGCGCCTTTTTCCGTCCTCGTGGCGGGAAAAGGCAGAAATGAAATTGGGGGAGGGTAGGGGTAGAGGGGATTTTGTAAGGATAAAGTCAAAAAAATGTAACAGAGAGAGAGGGAGGCAAAAAATAGAGAATAATACCACGTGTAGGGGGCAAAAAGGAATGGGAACGGATATATCGTTCCCTAAAAAAATCGGCCGAGGCATTGCCCCGACCGATTGCTGTATGAATGTTGGGTAAGAGCGCATCGGATGCGCTCTTGACGCGATGCTTACTTCACCACGAACTTCTTGCCGTTCTGGATGTAGAGGCCGCGTACGGGCGTCTTCACCTGACGACCGCTGAGGTCGAAGATGGCGTTGGAGTTCTTCTTTTCGGTAGCCACGTTGGTGATGCCGGCAGCCACTTCAGGCGATACGAAGTTCACGTAGAACACGTAGACCTTGTCGTTGACGTCGAAGCAGAACTGGCCGTTGGCGCTGAAGTCTTCAGCAACCTCGTCGCTGCAGCCCGAGATGAGCTGAACGCCGTCGGCATTCTTCTCGAAGTAGACGTACATGTCGCCGTATTCGTCGTACTCGCCGTTGTAGTTGAAGTTCACACCGAGCGAAGCCTTCCAGCCCTTGCTGTACTGGCCGTCGGAGGTCATGCCCTTCAGGAAGGTGTTCTCGTCGCTGATCAGTTCGTCGACGGTGGTGCCGAGAGCCTCAGCCACAGGAGCGAGGTCGATGTCCTGAGCCTCCTCGTTGGGAGTTACGACAGCCATGATGGAGGTGTTGCCCACTTCTTCCTTCTCTACGATGCTTTCAACGATGTAGTAATTGATGTTGAGGGTTACCATCTCAGAAGTCTCCTCGTTGACCAGATAGACCTGAGTCTTCAGAACGTCGCCTGTAGCGCAACGGTCAGGATACTGAATCATGGCGACTTGTCCGCTGGCATTGCCACCGACGGTGATACCGAAGGTTGAACCCTCTGCAGACCATCCTTGGACGCGACCGTCCTTGTTCATCCAGAAGCCAGGATACGGTGTGCAGGTGTAACCTTTGGTGTACTTGGCGTTACCGGCGAGTTCATTGCCGTTTTCGTCGAGCTGTGCTTTTCCGTAAACAACCCAGTCAGCGGTACCAAGCGTCTCGTTAACAAAGTCAAGACCGAAGTCTATGCCTGCAGTCCAAGCATAAGTGTTGTCAGGCAGCTGCTGGAATGTAAGTGTGCGGCTCGCAACCTCCTTGAACTCGCCATCGATAACCTGGGGTTCAACGATATTGAGCTTGACGGTGAGTTGATAGTAGTTTTCGCCATTGACAAAGTAGAGGTTTGTGCTATAGGTATCACCGGCAGTAAGTCGACCGGGATATTGGCCTACGTGCAGGTCGGAGTAGTCATTGGCTGCTGCGGGCTCAATGAAGAAATAGGAGTTTGCACCATATGCGATGACCAAGCCAACTTCGTTGAACCAGAATCCACCATTGTTGGCAGTGTTGCCACCCCAGTTGTCCGTGTCGTCAAGTGCCTGCATGCTCATGGCACTTGCCTCGCAACCCAATGCGCTAGCTATGGCGTCTACGTCGGGATGGATTGAAACGTAAGTGTAGGTACTAGCATCGACAACCAATTTCGTCTCGATAGTGTTTTCGCCTACCTTATTCATGCCTTCAACACCGCTGCCCTGCTCGCGCTCCTCGATGACGAGGTCGTAGTGCAGACGATAGGCCTTGTCGCCGAAAATGAGGTAAAGGTTGGTGTAGTACTTCTCGCCACCCTTCAGCACGCCAGGATCCTGTCCGAGGTTACTGGTCAGTTCGCCACTCTCAGGATTGTACTTGAAGGCTTCGATGAAGAAGTTGTTGTTACCATTGTTATAACCGGCAGCTGAGCACTCGCCGTCCTTCTCGCCAGCCTCGTTTTCAACGGCGCGCATCCAGAAACCGGGAACGCCGGCAGTAGAAACGTTCGACACAGAGTCCTTCTTCATGCCACCGCCCTGCTCAACATCACCATCGTTGAACACGGTAGCATAGAGCACCTTGCCATCTTCCAGAATGTCGGCGAGCATCTGTCCGCTCTCGATGCCGAGCTTCTCGACGGCATCGCTGATGGTCAGCGTAACGACGTCAGAATCCCAACCCGTACGCGGGAATTGCTTCACCTCGACTGATGCTTCGCCCACGATGTTCAGTTCCTTCTCGACGAGCGTTTTGGGCTCGGGGATGGTGTACTCGGGCTTAGCCTCGAAGGTGATCGTGATGTCAAATGTAGCCTGCTTCTCGCCCAGCTTCAGCACAAAGTGAGGCTTGTAGACATCTTCTACCGTGCACTGTTCTGGGAACTGGCCAATGTAGATGGTGAAGAGGTCCTTGGTGGCATCCCAACCCAGTTGGTTGTACCAGCGCAGACCGGTGTTGTCTTCTCCCCAAGCCTGAGGCAGTCCGTCGGCATTCACCCAGAAACAGCCCTTGCCGCCCTGCGTGTAGTTGTCGATGAGCACTGTGGGGTCTGTAGGATCGGCCAGGAAGAACATGTTGGCGTCCTCGCTGTCTTCTGCGGTCCACGAGTTCAGGGCCTGCACCAGCGTAGTGGTGTCTGTGCCCAGTGTGGCAGCCACTTCAGTGAGCTTGAACTCAACCGGCTTCGTGTCGTAGTTCGAGGCTACACGTGCTGTATACGTGCCGCTGAACTGCGCCTGAGCCGTTACGCCTGCGAAAAGGCAGACGACTGCTGTGAGCAGATTTCTTAAATGAGTAGTAATCATAACATGTTAGAAATTTTTAGGTTGATAAATTGATGATAGTAATTATGAATTTTCCTCAGATTTCTTTATTGCAGGCAAAGCTAGTGAAAAAAAACGGAAGTAGCAAAAAAATCTCGATGAAATCGACCCGTTTGGATGATTTTTTTATTTTTTGGACGTTTTTTTCATCGCCTCAGAGGTGGTTAGTGTTAAAATACAATTTTTCGAAAATTTTTTCTTAATTATGCTTGCGAATGCAGTCAAAAAGTTGTATCTTTGTATGGTTTTTTAAAAAGCTAGCTAATTTTTATTAATATTACGACCTAAATGGAACACTTCACAGCACTGAAGTCTGCATGCCTTTTTGTGGTTGCCATGACCGTGGCTACCCTCTCATCGCATGCACAGACAGCAACGAATCTTTCGTCGCAGGCAAAGCTTACGGCATCGGTGGAGACAGAAGAACATCCTCTGAGCCTGATCAACGACAACCGCACCTCGGCCAGCAGCTACTGGAGCACGAATCATGGTGAGGAATACTTCGGGCAGTACGAGTATGTGGAGATGGTTTGGGACCGCAACAACAACTATACCGAAATACGTGCCTACTGGGCACAGAATGCCGACGACGGCGTGCTGTTGCCAACTGATGCCTATGTGGCCTGGTGGGACGGTCATCAGTGGGTGAAGGCCGCCACGCTGGCCGAAGCCGACGAGTCGAGCCTCTCGACCACGGCCGTCGACCTGAACTCGAACCGCCTGCGCTTCTACATGAAGAGCGACAAGGCCTGCGGACTGCGCGAGTTGCGCGTCTATGGCATTCGTGGCGAAGCCTGCCAGCCGGCTGTCATCACCGACAAGAGCGTCTATCCCTGGGAAGAAGACAAGACGTTGGTGCTCGCCCCGAAGGTGACCCTGCCCGACGGTGAGCAGGAAACGCCCATCTGGAACTGGCTCCTGCCCGACGGATCGACCGCCACGACCGCCACTCTGGAGGTGAAGGCTCCCGGCATCTACAAGGTCAGCTACCTGCGCCAGTGTGGAGCCGAGACCGAGTTTGTCTATAATGTTTTCGACCCGTCCATCGCCTATAAGTGGCCGGAATATTCCCCTACGCTGAACTACGACTTCCGCTGGGAATATCCGCAGCTGGAGGCTCCCACGAAAGGACGCCTGCCTGAGAACGTGAACGTGGCGAAGGAAGTGCACGGCGAGTGGTGGAGCGTGGCCGTAGGACCGAATGCCAATCCGCTCATCACCGAGGAGTCGATGCGCCTGCTGGCTGCCAAGATGGACGAGGACTTTGCCTATTTCCGCAACGAGTTTGGATGGCCGCCAGACAAGCGCGCCCGCAATGGCTACTACAGCCAGGTCTATGGCTACGGCTCCGGGCTGAGCTTCGACCGCGGAACGCCCAACACTGCCACGGGTGGCTGGCAGAGTGCCACCAATTATAACGGTTCGTCGTGGCCGATGGTGTTCCTGAGCTATTACCCCATCTACAGTTTCGACCCGTCGTGCACCTATGGTGACCGCATTGCACAGCAGAACGCCTGCGTTCACGAAGGCATCCATGCCACGTTTGCCGACCTGGAGGGATGCCGCAATTCGGCCTGGTTCCACGAGGGGGGCAACACATGGCTGCAGGGCGAGGCCGAACTCGCCAAGAGCGGTGTGGCTCCGCAGAGCATGGGCTATCTGAGCGCAGGCAACATGATTGCTCCGTTCATGCCCATCGAGTGCTACTCGGGTTGGCTGCTCGACGATTCGTTCGGCGGTCCGAGTGCAGAAGGCGTGAACATGTATGGCAATAACGGGCAAATCTGCACTTGGCGCAATCTGCTCGGTGGCGTGCAGTATGGTGAACTGTTCCCCCATTTCCTGAGCGAAATCATGGGGCGCGGAGCCATTCCCTGGATTTGGCGCTACTGCAAGAGCCGCGTGCTGGAAGGCATGGCCGACTCGCTCGGCGACAGCCAGATGCGCCGCCTGATCATGGAATACCGAGCCCGTCAGGCCATGATTGACGTGGGTCAGTGGTCGACGGCCTGCCGCAAACTGCTCGACGACAACTGGCTGAAGGACATTCAGCAGGAGTGGAGCCCCTACTGGAAACAGGTGAAGGTGTGGCGTGCCACTCCCTATGCCATTATGTACAAGTGCGACGAGGTTGACTCGCTGGGCTGGTGGCGGCCTGAATGGCGCACGACGCCGGGGTGGAGTGGGGCCAACCAGATTCCGTTGCACGTCAGTGGAAAGAAGGGTGACCTCGTGAGCCTGCACTTCAAGCCGCTCGGGAAGAACATGACCTGCCAGCTGTGTTTCCGCACCAAGCGCGGCCGGTTGTTCTACTCGCAACCCGTCGAGGGCGAAGGCGACGTGATCATGAAACTGCAGGACGAGCCCGCCAACGGCGTGGTGATTGCCGTGGTTTGCAACACCGACTATATTTATAAAGGTGAGGAGACGCGCAAGCAGCACTTCGACTACCGCCTGAAGATGGGCGAAAACATGTTTATGCCCGGCAACGCACAGCTGAAGTGGTATGATTACCGCAGCACCATCCGCGACCAGGAGTTCATCACGGGCATCTCCTCGCCCACGGAGGTGCTTCCCTCGGCTCGATTCACCCTCACTCCGGAGCGCACGGTGGTGGCCCGCGGCGAGAAGCTGGGGCTGCGCCTTGGGGCCGTGAGCCAGTGGCAGGTGCCCGTGCGCCTCTTCAATGCAGCCGGGCAGATGGTCTATTCGCAGAGCTTCCTGCGCGACGGCGACTATGAGATTCCCGCCGACATTGCGCCGGGCATCTACCTGCTGCAGGCCGTGAACGGCAGTGAGACAGCCAGTGCGAAGATTGTCGTGAAATAGCTTATTACGCAATAATTATAAATAATCAAAATATAAATCAATTAAAGCCTAACAATGAAAAGTTACGTACCGAAAAGAAAAGCTGGAGCAGCCGCATTGTCAGCAATGCTGTTGCTCACGGGTGCTGGCCTTCTTCAGTCGTGCGACAAGGATGAGTTAGTCGGACAGCCTTCGTGGCTCGGCAACTCCATCTACGAACGACTGCAGGAAGACGGAAACTACAGCTACACACTCCGGCTCATTGACGACTTGGATCAGACGAAGGTCCTCAGCCAGACAGGTAGTAAGACCCTGTTCGTGGCTGATGATGCCGTCTACGAAGAATTCTTCAAGTCGAATTCGTGGGGAGTGCGTAAGTATGAGGATCTGACGGCCGCACAGAAGAAACTGCTGTTCAACAGCGCAATGGTGAACAATGCCTATCTGGTGGAGCTGCTCAGCAACGTGAGCGGAAACCCGCCGATGGAAGGCCAGTGCATGCGCCGTGAGACAGCCGCCTCGGTCTTTGACTCCATTTCACGCATCTATCCTGACCAGATGCCGAACACGGAGTTCTGGGCCAAGTATAAGGACAAGAAGGAAGGCATCGTGCTGCTTCGCGACAACACGACGAAGCCGATGATTCACTTCCTGCCCGTGTTCATGCGCCACAACAACATCACCGACGAGGACCTGAGCATCCTGACCAATGGCGTGTCGAACACCATCGGCGATGCCTGGGTGAACGGCAAGAAACTTGTTGAGCGTGACATCACCTGCAAGAATGGCTACATCCAGAAGTTGGATGGACTGGCAACAGCAGCCGACAACATGGCCGAAATCATTCGCTCGCACGCCAACATGTCGCGCTTCAGCTCGCTGCTCGACCGCTTCAGCGCTCCCTATTACGACGAGGCCGCCACACGTGAGTACAACCGTCTGTACAACAACACCGACTCGGTGTTCACGCTGAGGTATTTCTCGGAGACTACCAACACGGGCAACTACGGTGCTCCGAACGCAGGAGAAATGAAGACCGATCCTGACGGAAACGTGGTGGATGCCTACCTGAGTTTCGACCCGGGTTGGAACCAGTACATGTATAACAACACTGCCGGCCGCGACCTGCACTATGATGCAGGTGCCATTCTCGTGCCGAACAACACCGCACTGGACTTCTGGTGGAATCACGACGGCAAGGTGCTGCAGGACATGTATGGTTCGTGGGACAATGTGCCGATGAAGGTGTTGGTGAAGATGCTCGACATCAACCTCATCCGTACGTTCACGGAAACCGTTCCTTCGAAGTTCAGCAACATCGTCGACAACACCACGAAGGTGGCACTCGGCGTGAAGAAGGAGCATGTGGACAGCTGCTTCATGGGCTGCAATGGTGTCGTCTATTTATTAAATAAGGTGTTCACACCTGCATCCTATGCCTCTGTCTCGTTCCCCGCACTGGTGAATGAGAACACGATGAACGTGATCTACTGGGCCATCGAGCACCTCGACTTCGAACCCTACCTGAACTCCATGGACTCTTACTACAGCTTTATTATTCCCACGAATAATGCCATGCTGTACTACATCGACCCCTGTACGTATGGTAACACGACGTCGGTGCTCTACGAGTTTTACTTTGATGTCGACCACAAGCGCGTCCGTGCCCACCGCTACAACTATGACCTCGCTACGCATCAGATTATCGAGGGAGGCCGTGCACTGAACGATGCCAGCGATGCACAGGTAGAAAACCGCCTGCGCGACCTGCTCGACAATCTGATCATCGTGGGTAACATCGAGGATGGTCACACCTACTATCGTACGAAGGGTGGCAGCGTCATCAAGGTGGAACATGCCGGACAGGAGGGCGTGATGACCATCTCGGGTGGTCTGCAGATAGAGGAAAATACCCCGCTGACCGTGCCGACCATCTACGACCAGACAAACTCTGGTAACGGAAAGTCCTACATCGTCGAAACAGCCATGCCGCTGACCAGCAAACGGTCGCTCTATTCAATTCTGAACGGACGTGAGAATTGCGGCAAGTTCCTTGACCTGCTGCTCAATGGTGGTACGGCCAACAACCTGCTGCGCTCTCGCCTGAGCAGCTATACCTGCGCCGACTACAACTGCTCGTTGTTCGATGCCTACAACTACACGGTCTACGTGCCTACAGACGACGAGATCGACCGTCTGCACGAGCAAGGCTATCTGCCCAACTGGCAGGACTATGAGAACCTGACCGCCGAACAGTTCGACGGCAACGCCACGGCCCTGCGTGATGCACGCAAGATTGTCGCCGAGCGCATCGTGAACTTCCTGAAGTATCACATCCAGGATAACTCGGTGTTCATTGGCGGTGAAACCAACAACGCCGTGAAGTATGAGACTTCAACCCTGAATCCGCTGAACAACCGATTCTTCAGTGTGACCGTGAGTGCTGATGACAGCAACATGTCAATTCCCGACCAGCTGGGTAACCCCCGCCATGTCGTGAAGGGCAACAACTTCAACCTCATCGGTCGTGAGTACTGGATTCAGAGTGCTACTAACGTAAACTCCACGCAGCTCTACAATGCGTCTGACCTGGTGGTTCACCAGATTGACGGTGCCCTGTTCTTTGATAAGGCACAGCTCACCTCGTGGCAGGATGAAATCAACGCAATATCAACTGAAGCCAAAGGGAGGAGATAAACTATGAAGAAACTTAGATATATCATGCTATCGCTACTCGCCGTAGTGGCCATGGGTGCTTCAGCACAGATCACGGCTGTTCACGGAACGGTAGTCGACGAATTTGGAGAACTCACGGGTGCCTCGGTTTGTGAGATTGACGGCGCAGGACGTATCATTGAGGCAACGGTGACCGACCTCAACGGTAACTTCTCGATGCCCATCCGTAACACGAAAGACAAACTGCGTTTCAGCTATGTGGGCTGCAAGACGCAGACTCTGCCCATCGACCGCGAGGAATATCAGATAACGATGAAGTCTGAGACCAACCTGAAGGAAGTGACGGTCGTTGCCAAGCGCCGCCTGAACAGTGGTGGTCTGGCCATTCCTGAACGCGAAATCTCGTTTGCAACCCAGACCATCGATGCCAAGCAGTTTGAAGGTCTCGGCATGAACACCATCGATGAGGCCCTGCAGGGACGTATCGCCGGTCTGGACATCGTGTCGATTTCGGGTAACCTGGGTGCCGGTACAACCATGCGTCTGCGTGGTGCATCGTCAATCAGTACGCTGACCAATGCCAACCCGCTCATCGTGGTGAATGGCAACACATGGAACGTGGACATGTCGAACTTCGACCTCACCAATGCCAACGACGAGCAGTTTGCACAGCTGCTGAACGTGAACCCTGAGGACATTGCCAGCATCACGGTGCTGAAGGATGCTGCCGCCACGGCCATCTACGGTTCGCAGGGTGCTAATGGTGTGATTGAAATCACCACCAAGCGTGGTACACGTGGTGCACCGAAGCTGACCTACTCGCTCCGTCTGACCGGCACCTATCAGCCTCAGGGCTATAAAATGCTGAACGGTGACGACTACACGATGCTGCTGAAGGAGTCTTACTTCAATCCTGAGCAGAACGATGGTGCCGCCAATATCCGCGAGCTGAACTACGACCCGACTTTCTCGGAATATGAGCAGTATAATAACAACACCGACTGGGTGGACGCCGTGACACAGTGGGGTCTGCGCCAGAACCACTATCTCTCGGTGACGGGTGGCGGTGAGAAGGCCACATTCCGTATCTCCGGAGGTTTCGACCACGAGACTGGTTCGGTGATCAAGCAGCAGCTCGACCGCTTCTCAACGCGTGTGGCACTCGACTACTACGTCAGTGACCGCATCAAGATTGCCACGAACTTCTCGCTCACCTATACGAACAACAAGAAGAACTACGACAACCTGCTGTCGCTGGCTTATCGCAAGATGCCAAACATGAGCATCTATGAGCAGGATCCGCTGACAGGTAAGGACACCGACAAGTTCTACACCATGCTGCAGTCGGCCCCTGATGTGTTCAAGGACGACCAGCGCGTCTACGTGAACCCTGTGGCCAGTGCCCATCTGGCAAAGTTCGACGACCGCACCTACGACATCACTCCTGAGTTCCAGCTCGACTACCGTCTGCTCGGAATGGATGAGGATCACCACCAGCTGAACTGGCAGGGACGTGTCTACATGAACATCTTCAATGAGTACATCGACAAGTTCTATCCCAGCGAACTCGTCACGGTGTCCTGGAACAACGACGTGAACTCGGCCTACACGGGCAGCACGAAGAGCGTGGCTTTCAACACGAAGCAGACGCTGACCTTCATTCCTCACTTCCGCAACAAGGATCACCAGCTGATGGCGATGGGACGTTTCGAACTCGTTTCGGGTAGTTCCAACGGTCAGGGCACGAATGCAGCCCGACTGCCGTCTGGTGGTATTGAAAGTCCTGTGGCCGGTGGCCGTGTGACAGGCATGAACTCTAATTTCAGCCAGTGGCGTTCGATGTACTACACCTTCTCAGCCCACTACGCCTTCAAGGGCCGCTATGTAGCCGACTTCTCGCTGCGTGCCGACGGAACGACCAAGTTCGGTCCCGACCGGCGCTGGGGTTACTTCCCTGCTGTCTCGCTGAAATGGATCATCGTCGATGAGCCCTGGATGAAGAACACGCGCGACTGGCTGTCGATGCTTGCCATCCGTCCCAGCTGGGGTAAGGTGGGTAACCAGCCTGGTCAGGACTACCTCTACGAGAGTATCTACTCGCAGTCCGACCGCTACATCGACATGGGTACGATGAGACCCAACAACATTCGTCTGACCAACCTGCGCTGGGAGACTACTTCCACGTATGACATCGGTGCCGACTTGGGCCTGTTCAACGACAAGCTCACCATTCAGGCTGAGTGGTACAGCGCCACACGCCGCGACATGCTGATGCCGAATGTGCGCATTCCTTCCAATACGGGTTACTACACCCTGGCTTACCGCAACGTGGGCTCCATGCGCAACGTGGGTTGGGAGTTGAATGTCAACACCAACCGAATCATCGAGAAAGGAAAGTTCTATGCCGACTTCAACATGACCTTCGGTAACAACTCTAACGAAATCCTCTCGATGGATGAGACTGTGCTCTCCTCGCTCAACTCCGAGTTCTATTTCGGCAACCGCGAGGTGCTGCAGCGCGTACAGCTGCACAACCCGTTCGGTGCCATCTATGGATTCCGTTCGAAGGGCGTCTATGAATATCAGTATGACACGTTCGCTGCCATGACTCCCGCTGAGCGTTCTGAGTTCCTTGCGGCTGGTCATACCGCTCCTATTGCCATCAGCGAGGCGGGCGAGGTTGTGCTCGACGATGAAGGCAAGCCTGTCCGCATGATGTATAACTACACGAACGACGGAACTGGTAAGAACTATAAGTTCAAGGGCGGTGATGCCATCTATGAGGATATCAACCACGATGGCAACATCAATGCCCTCGATATTGTCTACCTCGGCAGCTCGCTTCCTAAGTTGACGGGTGGTTTCGGCTTCACGCTGAACTACAATCGTTGGAAGCTTAACACGCAGTTCAACTACCGCGTGGGCAACAAGATCCTGAACCTCGCCCGTCTTGACTCCGAGGCCATGATCAACAATAACAACCAGAGCCAGGCCGTGAACTATCGCTGGCGTAAGGAAGGCGATGTGACGTCGATTCCTCGTGCCATGTATGGTGCCGACTCTAACTACAACACCCTTGTCAGCGACCGCTTCGTTGAGAATGGTTCGTTCCTCCGACTGAACTACATTCAGTTGTCCTACTCGTTTGATCCTAAAGTCATCAAGAAGACTCTTGGCGTCAACCGCCTGAGCTTCTATGCAAGTGCCAACAACCTCTTCATCCTCACCAAGTACAAGGGCGTGGATCCCGAGGTCAGCTATGGTGGCTATGGAGCTGCTGTCGATGGTGGTCAGACACCGCGTGCAAAGTCCTATACACTTGGTATCACTGTTGATTTTTAATGGTTACGAATATGAAAATGAAACATAATATCATCAAATTGGGCGTGATGGCGTTGATGGGGTGTACAACCCTTACCTCATGTTCCGATTTCTTAGAGATTGAACCGCTGGAACTCATCACGTTGGAAAAATTCTGGAATGAAGAGACCGACGTTGAGAATGTGGTGGCAGGATGCTATTCCGCCATGCAGTCAGAGGCCGTCATCGACCGCATGATGGCGTGGGGTGAGTTCCGCTCCGACAACGTCGTCGGTGGAACTGGTGTTCAGAACAAGATTGACCTCTCCAATATCTTTAAGGAGAATATCAACGCCAGCAATATTTATACGACGTGGGGTGAGTTCTACGACATCATCAATCGTTGCAACACGGTGCTCTACTACGCCCCCCAGGTTGCTGAGCGCGATCCTAACTACACCGCCAGCGAACTTGAGGCCACGAAGGCTGAGGTCTCAGCCCTGCGCGACCTGATGTATTTCTATCTGATCAGAGCTTTCCGCGACGTGCCCTACAGCACAGTCCCGTTCCTCGACGACAATCAGACACTGGATCTTCCCGCTACGAAGTTTGAGGATGTGCTCGACAGCCTGATCCTTGATCTCGAGAGCGTTCAGCATATGGCTGTGAGGAAGTATCCCATCACCCATGAGTATTATCAGCACGGACGTATCACTCAGGATGCCATTCATGCCATGCTTGCCGACATGTATCTTTGGAAACAGGATTATGCCAATGCCGTGCGCTATGCCGACATGGTCATCGATGCCAAGCTGAAGGACTATGAGGACAACCTGAATCGTGCTGGAGCCAATGCCGGTTCCCACAATCAGCTGATTGATGGCTATCCGCTCATCAGCGATGCGTTTACGTCGGGCAATTCCTATGGTTCGGCCTTCAATACCATCTTCGGTACAGGCAACAGTTCTGAAAGCATCTTCGAGCTGATTTTCATGAACAGTGACCAGATGAAGGGCAATGCCACGGTAAACAACCTTTATGGCAACGCAACGACGTTCCCTGGTTATGTGAAGCCGGCCGACTTCCTCTGCACGGACGTTTCTGATGAACTCTATACGGTCTTCCGTAACAAGTATGACACCCGCTACTATGAGAATCTTCAGCAGGTGGGTGGCTCTGGCACGTTGTACGGCATTAACAAATATGCCTTCACCAATGCTCAGGTCAATACGGGTACGGCCGACATCACCACGACCTACATGGGTGCCTACACCAAAGACTACTGTCATGCCAACTGGATTATCTATCGCCTCACCGACGTGATGCTGATGAAGGCAGAGGCACTTGTTGAAATGGTCAACGACGAAGACTCTACTGAGGTCGGTAAAGAGCGTGCCACTGAATTGCTGAATCAGGCATTCCAGATTGTGAATGCAATCAGCAAGCGTTCAAACTGTTCTTCTTCGAACAAGGATATTGATCAGGCAAACCTCACGACAAAGTCGCAGCTTCAGGCTCTTGTGATTGAGGAGCGTCAGCGCGAACTGATGTTCGAGGGCAAGCGCTGGTTTGACCTCGTGCGCCGTTCGCGCCGCGATGGCAACACCAACTATCTTGTCGGTGTGGTTTCGCGCAAAGGTTCTTCTGGTGGTACTGCCATCTCGAGCAAACTCTCACGCATGGATGCCATCTTCTGGCCCTATAACAACGACGAAATCAAGGTGAACAAGAATCTCGTTCAGAACCCTGCCTTCGGTAGCGGCGAGAACAATTCTTACCAAAACACCACGAAGTAAAAAACCGTAAATGATGAAAGTTATGAAAAAATATAGTTTGATGCTGATGCTCATCATGGGCATGCTCGCAACGTTCTCGAGTTGTTCCGACGAACCCGACCAGTCGAACTACTACACGTTCACCGGGCAGATGATGAGCGAATATCTTCAGAACCATGAAGAGTTCAGCCAGTTTAAGACTATTGTGGAGCGTGCCGGCATGATGGACCTCCTGGCCACCTATGGTGCCTACACCTGCTTCCCGCCGACCAATGAGGCTGTTGATGCCTATCTGGCCAAGCGAGGACTCTCCTCAGTTGAGGAACTCTCCGTTGCTGACTGCGACACCATCGCCCGCACCCACATGGTCGATAACATGTATGCCACTTCCGACATGGAAGACGGCGTGCTCACAACAGCCAACATGAATCGCCGTTACATCGAGGTCACTCACGGACTTGATGAGAACGACAATGCCGTGGTGTTCCTCAACGGTACTTCCCACATCATCTTCACCATGCAGGACGACTCTGTCGAGAATGGCATCATGCAGCCTATCACGGAGGTGCTCGAGAGCAGCAACCGCATGATTCTTGACGTGATGAAGCAGAATCCCAAGATCTCGCTCTATGTGGAGGCCTTGGTGCAGACCGGTCTTGGCGATTCGCTCTACGCCTATAAGGATCCGACATGGGACAATACCATCTGGCCGCGCTATTTCTACATCTCACACGTCAACAAGGAGACGGCAACCGTGCCTGATGAAAAGCGAACGGGCTACACCGTGTTTGTGCCCACCGACTCCGTGCTTCGTGAGAAATATGCCATCAACAACATCCATGACCTCTACCTGAAGGCATGTGAGATCTACGATAAGATGTATCCCGAGGATGTCAATGCCGATTATCACGACTTTGACCACATCACTCATCCGAAGAACCCGCTGAACCGTTTCCTCGCCTATCACATTCTGACGCGCGACGTCAAGGGTTGGAACTATCTCACACCCGTCAAGGATGTGGGTATTCTTACCACGGTGATGAATCCTTCTGACTGGTACGAGACCATGCTGCCTCACACCATGATGAAGTTCGAGCGCCTCACGGTTCGTCGTTGGGCTGGAACCAGCGTGGTCGGTCAGCGCTACATCAACCGCCGCTACGACGACGAGTTCTCAATTCCCGGCACTCGCATCTTCTCGACTGTCGAGCCTGACTATAAGCAGGATGCACTAAACGGCCGCTACTTCTACATCGACGGCATCGTTGCCTTCGACGAAACCACCCGCGACATTGTCGACAATGCCCGCATCCGTATGGACTTCTCAACCATCTTCCCAGAGCTGATGACCAACGACATTCGTCTGAATGAGCGCAATGGCGGTATGAAACATCAGGATCCTGAATATGATGAGACAGGCAAGTATGGCCGCAACTATTACTTCCCCAATGGCTATCTGAAGGGCGTGACGCTCAATGAGAATGCCCACTTCGTCTATCGTCGTCCCCACGACTACTACGATTGCTATGAAGGCGATGAGATGAACCTCTTCGGCGACTTCGACATCACGTTCAAGATTCCGCCCGTGCCTTATGAAGGCGACTGGCAGATTCGCCTCGGATTTGCTGCCGAGGGTACACGTGGTGTTGCCCAGATTTATTTCGACGGCAAGCCTCAGGGCATTCCGCTCGACATGACCAAGCAGCTCGACCATGCTTCGATTCTGGGTTCCGACTGGAAGTCTGACTACACCACCATGTCGCAGGAAGACCTCTCGACCGACCAGAAGGTGCTCAAGAACAAGGGCTACTATCGTGGCGCTACCGGTGGTTACCGCTACAATGGTGAGGGTGGATCTACCACCACCATCTTTGCCACTCAGTCCTGGACCATCCGTCTGGTGATCTGCACGACCCACATCACGCCGAACGAAGACCACTATCTGCGCATCCGTTCCGTTTCAACCAAGCAGGGTAATGACAATGAGTTCATGCTCGACTACTTGGAACTCGTGCCGAAGAGCGTCTATGGTGTGACCGATGAAGGCAAGATGGAGGACATGCTCTAATCGCCGGACATTGATCAGTTTATTTGATTCGAAAACCCACAATAAATAGAAGAAAATGAAAAAATATCTCAATAATATAGCATGGGCAGTCATGACGACGGTTGTCATGGTGTTCTCCCAGTCGTGTACCGACGAGTGGAATGAGCACTATGAGGCCATGTCGTCGGATGCCGGTACGCTTTGGGAGGCCATTCAGTCGCAGAGCAACCTGAGCAATTTTGCAAAGGTCGTGAAGGCCTGTGGCTACGATGCCGTACTTAATGGCAGTCAGAACTTTTCTGTCTTTGCCCCGACTGACGATGTGTTCTCGTCGGTCGAGGCCGACAGCCTGATAGCTGCTTTCAAAGCACAGAATGCTGTAGGAACCCGCAGCGACGAGAATACCGTGGTGCGCCAGTTCCTGCAGAACCACATCGCCCTCTACAAGCATCCCGTGTCGTCGCTCACCAACGACTCCATCACGATGATGAACAGCAAGTATCAGCTGCTGACGGCCAGTTCGCTGGGTGCCAGCCGTTTCCTCACCTCGAATGCACTCTGCAACAACGGTGTGCTCTTCACGGTCGACAAGAAACTGGCCTATTTCCCCAACGTGTTTGAATATCTGGGCCACGACAACCAGCTCGACAGCGTCTACAACTTCCTGAACAGATACGGTGTCTATGAGTTCAATGCTGCGAAGAGTGTGCCGGGCGAAATCGTTGATGGACAGACCGTCTACCTCGATTCTGTTTCTGACTACACCAACCGCCTTTTCGAAACCTACGGAAAGATCAATTCCGAGGACAGCACCTACTGGTTGGTGGCTCCCACCAACAGCGAATGGAGTCGTCTTATCGCTGAGTACGAACCCTACTTCAACTATGCCAAGACGGTGAACAAGCCTGACTCGATGATGTACACCAACAGCCGTCTGGCCATTCTGGGTGGGTCCTTCTTCAGCCGCACCAACAATCCTGATGCCGCCTTCCGCGATTCAGCTCTTTCCACGTCAGCCCTCTCATACCGCTTACGTGAAATCCTAAGTCAGGACGAGGACTACTACATCTATAAGCGCCCCTTCGACAAGGGTGGCGTCTTCGATGGTGCCGAGCAGATTGAATGCAGTAACGGTGTCGTGCTGAAGGAAGCTGACTACAAGATTTCCAAGTACCACACCTTCATGCAGGCCATCAAGGTCGAGGCCGAGGACATCCGCAACGTCGACTCCATCGGACATGCCGTCGACCCTCTCGAAGTGAAGACTGTCCCCACCGACAATCCTTTCTATGGTAAGGTTTCCGGCAATTCCTACGTTGAGGTGATTCCGAATCCTGCCACGGCAGCCGTCTCGGTTCGTTTCAAGATTCCTAACCTGCTCTCCAACGTCGAGTACGACATCTATGCCGTCATGGTTCCTGCCACCGCTGCTGACACACTCGCCGTTGAGGAAGGCAACAAACCCACGATTGTTCGTCAGAACCGTCTGGAGTGGCTCGATGCCAATGGCGCCACGTCTTATCAGCGCCCCAAAGCAGGTATTGAGACAAAGGCTGGCGTCGTCGACTCTGTACTCATTGGCGAGCGCGTCACCTTCCCGACCTGTTCCTATGGTCTGACCGATCCTCAGGTTCGACTGACTCTGACCACTCAGGTCGGCAACAAGCAGACGGCCACCCACACCCGCACCCTGCGTATTGACTGCATCATCTTCAAGCCCCATCAGGAAGTGGCCGACGAAGAGAATGCGAAGCGTAACGTAATCAACTAACCTTTAAGAACAGATACGAAATGAAAAGATATATTGTATTTTTCCTATCACTCCTCATGTTGGGCGTTGCGCCTGTCGCTGCCCAAGAGGACGACAGCGAAGAACTGGCTGCTCCGCGAAAGGAGAAAGTGGTGAAACCACGCAAGCAGTATCCTACGCGGGTGGTCAAGGGGCGCGTGCTGAATGCCGCCTCAAAGGCTCCCGTCTCTGGTGCCATGGTTCGCGTGGCCGAGGTTGAGGGCTACAGTGCGCTGTCGCACAGCGATGGTTCCTACGAACTGAAGGTACCCCTCTTCGCCACGTCGCTCGAAATCTCTGCCCCTGACCGCAACATGACGAAGTTGGGTCTGGTCGCTGATGAGCAGCAGCGTGACGCCTTGCTCTATCCCTCCACCTTCACTTCCGAGTATGCCCAGGGCACTAACGTCACCTCCGACGAGTCAACGTCCGACTTCCGTTTCTCCAATGCCGTTTCCATTGAAGAGGAAGTGCAGAAACGCCTCGGTGCTGATGTCCATGTCACCAGCCGCAGCGGTATGCCCGGCATCGGAAGCGTCATGTTCATGAATGGTCTGAACTCGCTGAACATCAATGCCCAGCCGCTGATTGTGGTCGATGGCGTCATTTTCGACCAGCAGTTCAACCGCACGACGCTTCACGACGGATTCTACAACGACATCCTCGCCAACATCAGCCCTGCCGACATCGAAAGTGTCAACGTCATTCGCAACGGTACGGCTCTCTACGGTGCCAAGGGTGCCAACGGTGTGATTCAGATCAACACCCGCCGCAACCACAGCATGGCCACACGCATCACGGCCAGCCTTTCCGGCGGTGTGTCTCTCGAGCCGAAGTTCATCGATGTGATGGATGCCAACCAATATCGCAGCTATGCTTCCGATTTGTTGCAGACCACCAACACCACCATCAAGGACTTCAAGTTCCTCAACGAGGATCCCACCTATTATTATTATCCGCAGTACCACAACAATACTGATTGGAAAGATTATGTCTACCGCACGGCTATCACCCAGAACTACAGCATCAACGTTGAGGGTGGTGACGACGTCGCCGACTATAACCTTTCGCTGGGATACGTCAACAATCAGAGCACACTGAAGGAAAATGCGATGAGTCGTCTGAACATTCGATTCAACACCGACATTCACCTCACCGAGAAGTTCCACATCCGCTTCGATGCTTCTTTCGCCAACCAGACGCGTAACCTGCGCAACGACGGAGCTCCCGAGAACTACACCGAGGGAACGCCCACCTCTACGGCCTTCCTGGCTTATGCCAAGAGCCCGATGCTCAGCCCCTACACGTTTGCCAATGGTGCCATCTCCATGAACTATGTCGACGTCACCGACGAGAGCTATCTCGACGAGGCACTTGCCGACTATGCCAACTATAACTACAAACTTGCCAACCCCTTGGCAGTGAATGAGTTTGGTGAGGCCGAGAACAAGAACCGCTTCGAGAACTCCATGATCAATCTCTCCGTAACGCCGAAGTTCCAGTTCAACAAGCATCTCTTCCTCAGCGAGCACTTCAGCTACAATCTCGTCAATACCAACGAGAAGCTCTACATCCCCCTCAACGGTGTTCCCTCCTACTATGTGTCCAGTGTCAATGCCTACGTCAACAACGAGGTGCGCTCCATGGCAGGCAAGCAGAATTCCGTCATGAGCGACACCCGTATCGACTGGAACAACCGCTATGCAGCTCACTTCATCCACGTCTTCGGTGGTGCCCGCATCAACTGGGAGAGCTACACCCTCAGCTCACAGCTCGGCTACAACACCAGCAGCGATAAGATTCCGACCATCAGCTCCAGCCTGGCTCACGCCCAGACCTTCGGCAGCAATGACAATTGGAACTCCATTGCCTGGTATGCTCAGGCCGACTACAACTATCTGCAGCGCTACTACCTCCAGGCCAACCTCACGGCTGAGGCCTCGTCGCGTTTCGGCAAGGATGCCGACAATGCCCTGAAGGCTCTCGGTGTTGCTTGGGGCATCTTCCCCGGCATCCAGGCTTCATGGGTCATGAGCAACGAACCTTGGTTTGCTAAGGTGCGCGGCATCGACTACTTCCGCCTCACGGCAGGTTTCGATGTCAGCGGTAACGACGACCTCGACTACTACGCAGCCCGAAGCTATTTCAGCTCCAGCAACTTCCTCGAGGACGTCTCCGGACTCTCGTTCGAAAACATCGGTAACACCAATCTGCAGTGGGAAACCACGAAGCGTTTCAACGCAGGTTTTGAAGGCAACTTCATCGACAACCGCCTGAACGTGCGCTTCAACTATTTCCGCAGCAAAACCGACCACCTGCTCATGTATCAGTCGCTCGGATTCCTCTCGGGTCTGGAGCACAACTGGACCAATGGCGGTGCCATGAAGAACGAAGGCTTCGACCTCACCGCCGTGGCCAAGGTGCTTTCGCTGAAGGACTTCCAGTGGGAACTCGGTGCCAGCATGGGACACTATGCCAACAAAATCACTGAGCTCGCCGACAACCAGAATTTCTTCGAGACCAAGGTCTATGGCGCCACTGTCCGCACCGAGATTGGCCATCCCGCCAACATGTTCTACGGCTACAAGTCGGAAGGCGTATTCGCAACAAGTGAGGAAGCCAGCCAGGCTGGGCTCTACATCCTCAACGCCAATGGCATCGACCACGACTTCTTCGGAGCTGGCGACGTCCACTTTGCCGACCTCAATGGCGACCATCAGATTTCCGAGGCTGACCGCACGTTTATCGGCGACCCCAATCCCGACATCTATGGCAACATCTTCACCTCGCTGGCCTACAAGCGCTTCAAGCTTGATGTCAACTTCAACTACTCGTTGGGCAACGACGTCTACAACTACATGCGCTCACAGCTCGAGGGCGGCAGCCGCTTCATGAACCAGACCACGGCCGTCACGCGCCGCTGGCAGACCGAAGGACAGGTCACCGACATCCCCAAGGTCACCTTCCAGGATCCCATGGGCAACAGCCGCTTCAGCAATCGTTGGATTGAGGATGGCAGCTATCTGAAGCTGAAGACTGTCACCCTTTCCTACACGCTCCCCATGCACTCCACGCTGCTTCAGGGTTTCCAGTTCTGGATTCAGGCCAACAACCTGTTCACCTTCTCGAAGTATCTCGGTGCTGATCCTGAGTTCTCCATGACTTCTCATGTCATTGGTCAGGGCATCGACCTCGGTCGTCTGCCGCTCAGCCGCAGCTTTGTTGCCGGTGTGAAGATCAATCTGTAAAGGAATGGCATAATGATTAATGATTTAAGACTATAAATGATTATGAAGAAATATATTTTAATGATCAGCGCAATCTGCGTCATCTGCGGTTTCACTGCCTGCAGCGACTTCCTCGACCAGGAGTCCGACCAGGTGATCTATGCCGACAAGGACCACCTCAACAACTCCACCGACACGCTCTGGTCGGTGGCAGGCATCATGAACAAGATGCAGGTCATTGCCGACCGTACCATCCTGCTGGGTGAAATGCGTGCTGACTTGGTCGACATCAACAACAACACCTCGGCCGACCTGCGCGACGTGGCATTGTTCAACATCGGCGACGAAAACGTCTACAATTCGCCGCGCGACTACTATGCCATCATCAACAATTGCAACTATTTCATTGCCAAGGCCGACACCGCCTTGCGCAACAACCGCAATGAGTACATCTTCATGAAGGAGTATGCCGCCGTCAAGGCATTCCGTGCATGGACCTACCTCCAGCTCGCGCTGAACTACGGGCAGGTGCCTCTCGTCACCGAACCCGTCCTTTCGAAGGCCGAGTCAGAGATGGACTATCCCAAGGTTGGCATTGCCGAAATCTGCGACTATTTCATCAACGACATTGCTCCCTATGCTGATGTCGAGACTCCAGGCTATGGCACCATCCGAAACACCGACTCCAAGCTGTTCTACTTCCCCATCTACATCCTTCTGGGCGACCTGAACCTTTGGGCTGGCCACTATCAGGATGCTGCGCTCTGCTACTACAAGTATCTCAGCACGCGCACCGGAACCAACTCCGTTACGCCCATCACCACTGGAGCCGTGCGCTTCATCGATGGCTCGCGCTGGCAGAACGTCCGTGACGGCTGGGCACTCAACGCCTTCTATGGCGAAAACCATGTCACCTATCCCGAACTCATCACCATGATTCCGGGCGACTCCATCCCCTCTGAAGGCAACTACAGCGAACTGCGCAACCTCTTCAATGCCTATGAGTCCAACGAGTACAAGTCGTCCATCGTGCCTTCGCAGAGCATCATCGACCTCTCGGCAGCTCAGAAGTATTGTCACGTCACGGCTTCGGGCGAGGTGACCTATGCACCTGAGGGACTGACCAACTTCTATGCCGGCGACCTGCGCTTCCGGTCTGTCTATAACTTACTTGAGAACCTCGTGGTCAACAACCGCCGAGTCACTCAGGTCAGCTTTGTGAAATATTCCACGCGCAACGTCCACATCTATCGTCTTGCCATGGTCTATCTTCGCATGGCTGAGGCTCTCAACCGTGCCGGCTATCCGCGCTTTGCCTTCCAGATTCTGAAGACGGGAGTCAACAACGAAGTCATCGAAAGAGAGGTCATTCCCTACTATCGCAACGACAGCACCTGGATTCGCCAGTTCAACTTCCCCAACACGCAGTACATTCTCGAGACCACGGCCTTCGCTTCCAATGAGAACACCATCGGACTGCATTCTCGCGGTAGCGGCCACACCGAGTACAACGATTTCTACGTGATGCCTTACGATTCGCTCATCACCGACTCCCTGCAGCAGATTGCATGGCAGATTGAGCAGGTCGAGAATCTCATCGTCGACGAGGAAGCACTCGAATTTGCCTTCGAAGGCCACCGCTTCTACGACCTCATGCGTGTTGCCCTGCGTCGCAACGATCCGTCGTTCCTCGCCAACCGTGTCTATCGTCGTCGGGGCGCCGCCAACGAGGCCACCATGCGCTCGCTCATCAAGGCCGACCTCAACGACACCCGCACGTGGTTCCTCAATTGGGAGGATAAGATTGGGCTGGGCTATTAGGAGCCTTTAAGGTCCTAAAGGTCTTTAAAGTCCTTAAAGTCCTTAAAATCCTTAGGGTCCTTAAAATCCTTAGGGTCCTTAAAGTCCTTAGGGTCCTTAAATTTCCCTAGGGGCCTTACCCTCAGGAATTTTTCAACCCCTGTTTAGGTGGCAGCGATCCAGCATCGCTGCCACCTTTTCTTATGCTCCAAACCACCGTTTTCCTCTCTCCACATGCCTCTCTTTGCCTCCCCCTCTATCTTCTTCTTTATCAATTAGTTGCAAGTTGAAAAGTAAAATAGCTTATTTTACTGAGCAAAATAGCTTATTTTACTGAGCAAAATAGCTTATTTTACTGAGCAAAATAGCTTATTTTACTTTTCAACAGCAATGCTCTTTGCTTCCAACAGCAATTCTCCAGGATGATGAAAACCGTTTCCCTTGTCTGTTGCCGGTCGTCGGAAGTGGGGGAGAGTTGTGCTGCTGTGGGGTGGGAATCGGCCGTCCGGTTCGCGGTTGTGGCGTTCTTAAGAATGTTTAACAGATGATTCGGCTCAAATTCTGCAATGCGTTTCCCTGTCTGAACATTTTTTAGTAAATTTGCAAATTATAAAGTCAACCTGGCGAGCTCATAAAGTCAACCTGGCGAGCTGCATCCGGAAGAAGATGAACAAGTGCGACAAAGTTTAGATTGCAATATGAAACAACGACTGATTACGATTTTAGCTGTACTGCTGGCCTTGCCGGTGGCAGCTCAGAAGAAGGTTTTCGTGCCCGAAGACCTGCGTGGCATGGATTTGAACGACACCGCCTCGAAGTGGTGCTATCAGCGGTCGGCCCAGACCGCGAATCTCATTTTCTTCTGGGAAAAAGGCTTTGGCGACGACCTGCAGAACCCTCCTCAGCTCGACGGGCACCCCATGCACTTCGACCTGCAGAACCTTGAGGACAGGGTAGAGGAGTTCTACCACTTCTTCCGCGACACGCTGAAGTTCACGCTGCCCGGTTCGAAAGCCGACACATACAAGATGATGGTCATGGTGATGTACTCGCTCGAGGGCACTGCCTACGGTGGCACTTACGACGATTTCATCGGTGCGCTCTGGGTGGCTCCTAACCGCATTCAGGACCGGAAACTGAACTGTCTGGCCCATGAGCTGGGACATTCCTTCCAGTCGCAGGTCATGGCCGATGGCACCGGCGAGGCTTGGGGCGGCTCAGGGTTCTTCGAAATGACGTCGCAGTGGATGCTCTGGCAGGTGAATCCCGACTGGGTGAAGGACGAACAGTATCATTTCGATGCGTTCAAGACGCTCACCCACAAGGCTTATCTGTCCATGGACAACATCTATCATTCGCCCTATGTCATTCAGTGGTGGAGCGACCTGCGCGGCAAGACCGCCATCGGCGACCTCTATCGGGCCGGCAAGCGGGGCGAAGATCCTGTGATGACCTATAAGCGCCTCTACGGATTGTCCCAGCAGCAGTTCTGCGACGAGACGTTCCGTGGCTATCAGCATCTGGTGAACTTCGACTTCAAGCATGCCCGAAAGGAGACGCGCCCCTATGCCTGTACCTTCACCTGCAAGCTCGACACGCTGACGGGTGGCTGGCTCCGGCCGGCTGACCTGCCCGAGGAGTATGGCTTCAATGCCATCCCACTGCCTGTTTCGAAACGCACGCGCATCGAATTCGTCGGCGACCGGGTTCGCTATGGCTTCGTTGGTGTGACCACCGATGGCGAGAGCATCTACGGCAAGATGAACACACCCGAGTTCCAGGTGCCGAAGGGAAAGCAGCTGCAGCACCTCTATCTGGTGGTGATGGGCGCTCCCAACGAGCATGAGCAGCTCTATCGGCCACGTCATCGGGGCGGCTACGGCTTCGAAGACGCCCCCGAACCCACGGTGTTCCCCTATCAGTTCCGCCTGAAAAAGTAACGCTCTGTCTGCCCCTTTCGTCGCGTTATGTTGAATTGTCGTCGTCTCCTCGTTCTTGTCCTGTGCGCCTTCCTCGCGTGTGGCGTTTTTGCTGCATCGGGCAACGTGCGGTTTCGAAACCTCACCATGGAGGACGGACTGCTGTCGAACACGGTGCGAAATGTCGTGCAGGATGCCGACGGCTTCATCTGGATGGGCACCGACAACGGCCTGTGCTGCTACGACGGCGTGGCGATTCGCCCGTTCCGAAACCTTGAGAATGGGGTCGACCAGTACGTGTCGGGCCTGCTGCCAGTGGCCGACGGACTCTATGTCGGCACCGGCCACGGCGCCTTTTTCTTCGACTTCGTCACCGAGTCTTTCCGCCGCGTCATCCCTGCTGCCAAGGTCTCCGTCAACTCGCTTTTTGCCGACAAGGACGGAAACATCTGG
>ODAI011908522.1_pt1 | contig 29644 bp, 21 predicted proteins | sample 1539321 | NCBI WGS metagenome assembly ODAI01 (sample SAMN02144231, study PRJEB22623) | gut metagenome | biome: sheep rumen | host: Ovis aries | place: New Zealand
CGATATAACTTGTGATGTCGATGCCTTCAAGCCCCTTGGCTTTAGCTTCCACAAAGAGTCTCTCCACTTCGCGGTCGAGGCGGTGCCCCATCAGTTCAAGCGTGAGGTACGAGTCGCCGTAGATACGTGGTGACTGGCCCTGGGCGGTGAGGAATTGGAAGACCTCGTCGATGTTGGTCATGTTGAAGTTGCCACAGAGACACAGGTTCTTGGCTCTCCAGTTGTTACGTCTTAGGAATGGATGCACGTACTTGAGTCCTCCCTTACCAGTAGTAGAATAACGAAGATGACCCATGTACAGTTCGCCAAGAAAGGCGGGTCCTGCAGATGGGTCATCCTCGTCGATAGATGATATTTGCTGATAAATGGAGCCGAAGACTTTGGTGATGGCATCTTTGCCCTCAGCCTTCTCTCTATACATGTATTCGTGTCCCGATGGTTGGTGGAGTTTGACGCTGGCGACACCAGCTCCCTCTTGACCTCTGTTATGCTGCTTTTCCATCATAAGGTAGAGCTTGCCAAGAGCGTAGTGCTTATCGCCATACTTCTTCTCGTAATAATCAAGCGGTTTGAGCAATCGTATCATTGCCACACCACATTCATGCTTTAATGATTCCATTTTGAGTGTGTTTGTATTAAAACCGCTTGCAAATGTACGGAGTTTTCTTGATACCGCAAGCAGTTTTTAAATAAAAATACGATTATGGTGTCAAAAAGAACTGTAAGGGTGATTATTTTGGACAATTTGCTAAAATGTAAAAATTGTCCAATTGCTTACAAAATTTCAGCCATTTGATTGGTTTTTATTTTAAATCATAAGTATATTTGACCATTTGGCACGAAACACTTTGTAAATTCATCAAAAAGGAGTAAATTTGCGCCTAAATTCAAATACAGTTAAAACAACAAATGAAAGTACTGAAATTTGGCGGAACATCCGTAGGTTCCGTAGAAAGCATTCTTAATCTTAAGAAAATCGTAGAGGCATGCGATGAGCCTGTAGTTGTAGTCGTTTCTGCTCTGGGAGGAATAACCGATAAGCTTATCGGAACTTCCAAGCTTGCAGTCACCGGTGATACCGCATATCTCACCTCGTACAACGAGATGGTGGAGCGCCACCACGCCATGATAGAAGCCATCATCACGGATGCTGACAAGAAGGCTCGTCTCCTTGCTACCGTAGATGATCTCCTCGAACAATTGCTCGGAATATACAAGGGCGTCTTCCTTCTTCGCGACCTCAGCGAGAAGACAAGTGCCGCTATCGTCTCTTTCGGAGAACGTATTTCAAGCAATATCGTGGCAACACTCGTGAAGGATGCAAAATGGTACAATTCACTTGAATACATCAAGACAAAAAAAAGACACGGCAAGAATTATTACAGCAACAGCATCTCTGCACCACTCATCAAGCAGGCATTTGCTGACTTTATGAGCGGAAAGGCTGACCACAAGGTTTGTCTCGCAGGTGGATTCATCTCCACAGATGTTGTAACAGGTGAAATAACGAACCTCGGACGTGGCGGTTCAGATTACACGGCAGCCATTATTGCTGCCACGCTCGACGCCAAGGTTCTCGAAATATGGACGGACGTAAGCGGATTCATGACAGCTGACCCTCGTGTCATCAATACGGCTTATCCGATTGACCAGTTGTCATACGTGGAGGCAACCGAGCTTTGTAACTTCGGTGCCAAGGTGGTTTACCCTCCTACAATCTATCCTGTTTGCGTAAAGAACATCCCTATCCTCATCAAGAATACGTTCCGACCAGAGGACAAGGGAACAATCATCACAGCCGACTGTGACAAATCTGCTCGTGCCATCAAGGGTATCTCAAGTATCAACAACACGAGCCTCATCACGGTCAGCGGTCTCTCCATGGTGGGTGTCATCGGTGTCAACCAGCGCATCTTCTCCACTCTTGCCGCCAACGGCATAAGTGTGTTCCTGGTGAGTCAGGCTTCTTCTGAAAACTCTACATCAATTGGTGTCCGTAACGAAGATGCTGATGCTGCATGTGAGGTGTTGAACAACGAGTTTGCCAAGGAGATTGAGCTCGGTTCTATGTTCAAGATGAAGCTTGAACGTGACCTTGCTACCGTAGCCATCGTGGGTGAGAACATGAAGCATACCCCAGGTATTGCAGGTAAGCTCTTCGGAACTCTCGGACGTAACGGTATCAGCGTTATTGCATGTGCTCAGGGTGCGAGTGAGACAAACATCTCGTTCGTCGTAGAGAGTAAGTCACTCAGAAAGAGTCTTAACGTAATTCACGACTCCTTTTTTCTGTCAGAGTACCAAGTCCTGAACGTGTTCCTCTGCGGAATTGGTACGGTGGGAGGAAGTCTTCTTGAACAGATTGCTGGTCAGCAGAAGAAACTCATGAAGGAGCGTAACCTCAAGATAAATGTCGTAGGTATTGCAAGCGGTCATAACGCAATCTTTGACCGTAACGGCATAGACCTCACACAATACAACGAGAATGGAGTGTTCTCCGTTGCTAAGCTTCGTTCTATGCTCAAGCAAGCCGAGCCAAGCGACCTCACACGTCTCAAGAACGAGGTCATCGGCATGAATATCTTCAATAGCGTGTTTGTTGACTGTACTGCAAGTTCGGATGTGCCAAGTCTCTATCACGATTTCCTCAGCCACAACATCTCTGTGACTGCAGCAAACAAGGTGGCAGCATCTGGCGACTACGAGAACTATGCCAAGCTCAAGGCTACGGCTCGCAAGCGTGGTGTCAAGTTCCTCTTCGAGACAAACGTGGGAGCAGGTCTTCCGATCATCAATACGATAAATGACCTCCGCAACTCAGGCGACAAGATATTGAAGATTGAAGCTGTCCTTTCGGGTACGCTCAACTTCATCTTCAACACCATATCCGAGAAGATTCCTTTCTCCGAGACGGTACGCCTCGCAAAGGAAGAGGGTTATGCAGAGCCTGACCCACGTGTTGATTTGAGTGGACAGGACGTTATCCGCAAACTTGTTATCCTCTCTCGTGAGGCAGGTTACAAGTTGAGTCAGGAAGACGTGACAAAGGAACTCTTCATTCCTCAGTCATTCTTTGATGGCACACTTGAAGAGTTCTGGAAGAACCTCCCAAGTCTTGATGCTCAGTTTGAGGCTGACCGCAAGGTACTCGAGTCAGAACACCAGCGTTGGCGTTTTGTGGCTAAACTTGAGAACGGCAAAGGTAGCGTAAGTCTCCAGAAGGTGGGTGAACGTCATCCATTCTACGGGCTTGAAGGCAGCAACAACATTATCCTCATCACCACGGAGCGTTACAACCAGTACCCAATGCTCATTCAGGGTTATGGAGCTGGTGCAAGCGTAACGGCAGCAGGAGTATTTGCGGACATCATGTCGATTGCAAACATTTAGGCCCCCCGTCCCCCCGAACTTAGCGAAGCGGTCTCACTGACCGCAGGGAAGTAACGGGGCGGCCATCCGGAATCGTTTGGTTAGGGATAACAACCCTCACATACATTCTAAGGATGGAACGGCTTAAAGATGCTTGACGACAAGAAAATGTAAACAAACAAATAATAATAATATTCGGTCATCTTCCCCCTTGAATCCGGATGGCCGCCCCCTTCGGGGGTCGGGGGGCCTTATAGTGAAACACATAATAATTCTTGGTGACGGAATGGCTGACTGGCCAGTTGAGTCACTCGGTAATATGACATTACTTCAGTATGCCAAGACACCTTACATGGATTTGCTTGCAAAGAAAGGTAAGACAGGAATGCTGAAGACCGTACAAGACGGATTCCATCCTGGAAGCGAGGTGGCTAACTCAAGCATCCTCGGCTACGACCAGGAAAAAGTATATGAGGGTCGTGGACCTCTCGAAGCAGCAAGTATAGGAGTGGAACTTGCCCCAGACGATATGGCTATCCGCTGTAACATCATCTGCATAGAGGGCGACTTAATCAAGAACCACTCTTGTGGACGACTTGAGACAGAGGAGGGTGACATCCTCATCAAGTATCTTCAGGATAAACTTGCAAACGACCCTGAGATTGTGGCTAAGTATGGCAACATCGTCCACTTCTACACAGGTGTTCAGTATCGTCACCTCCTCGTAATCAACGGAGGAAACAAGTACATCAAGTGTACTCCTCCTCACGATGTTCCTCTCCATCCTTGGCGACCAGAACTCGTGAAGCCAGATACAGAGGCAGAGGCAAAGGCACTTGCCAATGGTGCAAAGCCTACAAAGCTTTCGGCAACAGAGACGGCAGAGCTTATCAACACGCTTATTGTTAAGTCGCAGGAACTTCTCGGCAAGCATCCTTTCAACGCACAGAGGATTGCTGAGGGCAAAGACCCGGCAAACAGCATCTGGCCTTGGGCAGGAGGTTATCGTCCACACATGGCCACGTTGCAGGAGACATTCCCACAGATAAAGAAGGGTGCGGTAATCACAGCCGTTGACCTCATTCGTGGAATAGGTCATTATGCAGGACTTCGTTGCATAGACGTAGAAGGAGCTACAGGACTTTACGACACCAACTATGAGGGTAAGGCAGCAGCAGCTATTGAGGCACTCAAGACAGATGATTTTGTCTATCTGCACGTTGAGGCAAGTGATGAGGCTGGTCATGATGGCGACCTTGAACTGAAACTCCAGACGATTGAGAACCTTGACAAGCGTGCGATTGGTCCTATCTATGAGGAAGTGAAGAATTGGGATGAGCCAGTGGCAATAGCCGTTCTTCCTGACCATCCAACTCCTGTGGCACACAGAACTCACACCAATGAGCCGATACCTTTCCTCATCTATGCTCCAGGCATTGAGCCAGACGGAGTACAGACATTCGACGAGGTGGCTTGTAAGGAAGGTTCGTACGGAACGCTTGAAAAGGATGGCTTCATCAAGGCATTCATGGCAATAAATTAAAAATTATAAATTAAAAAGGCTTCTGATATGGTTGATTTAAACAATATCATAGACATTAAGGCTTATAATTTTGCATTAAGAGTTATAAATGCTTATACATTTCTTAAAGATAAGAAGCAAGAATATGTATTGTCAAAACAACTGCTAAGAAGCGGTACATCTATAGGCGCAAATGTTCGTGAATCAAAATTTGCTCAAAGTGCTAATGATTTTATTAATAAGTTATCTATTGCTTTAAAGGAAGCAAACGAAACACAATATTGGTTGGAGTTGCTGCACGATAGTGATTTTATTGATGACAAAACATTTGAGTCTATTCACAAAGATGCAAAAGAAATAACTGCAATTCTTGTCTCAATAATTAAGACAAAGAAACAGACACTATGATGTTTTTAATTTATGGTTTTTATTTTCAATTTTAATTTTTAATTTTTAATTTTTAATTGAAATGTTATACTATAGCACAAATGGCAAAGCGCCAATAGCAACACTTGAGAAGGCTGTGGTCAAGGGACTTGCAGAGGACAAGGGACTCTACATTCCAGAGAACATCAAACCACTCCCACAGTCATTCTTTGATAATATCGAAAATCTCTCTTTCCAGGAGATTGCATATACTGTGGCTGACGCATTCTTTGGCGAGGATGTGGATGCAGAGAGCCTCAAGAAGATTGTCTATGACACTCTTGCCTTTGACGTTCCTGCCGTAAAGGTTACAGACACAATCTACAGCCTTGAACTCTTCCATGGTCCTACACTCGCATTCAAGGATGTGGGTGCACGTTTCATGGCTCGTCTCCTCCAGTATTTCCTCAAGAAGGAAGGCAAGGGACAGGTCAATGTGCTTGTTGCCACTTCAGGTGACACAGGTTCAGCTGTTGCAAACGGATTCCTCGGAGTAGATGGTATTCATGTCTATGTTCTCTATCCAAAGGGTAAGGTAAGCCCAATTCAGGAGTGCCAGTTCACAACACTCGGACAGAACATCACAGCCATTGAGGTTGAGGGTGTCTTCGACGATTGTCAGGCACTCGTAAAGTCTGCATTTATGGATGCTGACCTCAACGCCCACATGAAGTTGACTTCAGCCAACTCAATCAACGTGGCACGTTTCCTTCCGCAGTCATTCTACTATTTCTATGCTTACGCACAGATGAAGAAGATTGGTAAGGCTGACCAGCTCGTGGCTTGTGTTCCTTCAGGTAACTTCGGAAATATCTGTTCTGCACTCTTTGGCAAGAAGATGGGACTTCCAATCAAGCGATTCATTGCAGCTAATAATGCAAACGATATCTTCTACAAGTATCTCCAGACAGGCGAGTACAATCCAAAGCCATCTGTACAGACAATAGCAAATGCAATGGATGTGGGCGACCCATCTAACTTTGCTCGTATCTATGACCTCTATAAGAAGGATCATAAGGCAATATGTGCTGACATCTCAGGTGCTACATATTCAGACGCTCAGATTGCAGAGACAATCAAGCAGGTCAAGGCAGAGACAGGTTATGTGTGCGACCCACATGGAGCTTGTGGCTATCGTGCACTTGCCGAAGGATTGAAGGCTGGCGAAACAGGTTTCTTCCTTGAGACAGCTCATCCAGCTAAGTTCAAGGATACTGTTGACAAGATTCTTGGTGAAGACATCGAGATTCCTGCTAAACTTCAGACATTCATGAAGGGCAAGAAACAATCAATACCTATGAGCAAGGATTTTGCCGACTTCAAGGCATTTCTGCTCAAAGAGTAACGTCTTTTTTTAGAACGAAAATTAAGAAAATTAAAGAAAATTTTTACCGATTCCTGCCGCCAAGCGGCCAATTGGAAAAACAAAAGAAAACATAGGAAAACAAAAGAAAACATTTTTTACTTGTTTTTATTTGTTTTTTCTTCGTCCGCACCTATGGTGCGATTTCTTACAAAGATTTGATAATAATTTTCTTTAATTTTCGTTTCAAAAAATTACGGATTTGAAATTTGACATTATAAAAACGTATGGTAAAGAATTTCAAGTTGAAACGCAAGGAGCATGGCAAGCAGATTTTCCAAGGTCTGCTTGTTCTGCTTTCCACACTCATTATCGTGTACTTCATGCCACGTAGTGAGACGGTTGACTATGTGTATGAGGTAAACAAGCCTTGGTTCTCCAAGCAGGTCATAGCACCATTCAGTTTCCCTATATACAAGAGCGACTCCGTCATGCGTCATGAACAGGATAGCGTCAAGCGTACCATCGTTCCTTACTACAAGATGGACGAAGGAATGAAAGGCAAGATGCAGAAACGTCTTGTCGGTACCAAGCGACAGGAATGGTCAGGACCTAACTCCATGATGTACATCAAATACATCAACAACAAGATTGACTCCATATATAGTCGTGGAATCATAGCTACGGAGGAGTATGACAATCTTGTGCTTGACGGCAAGCGTGTAATACGTATCGTGGAAAAGAGGAATGCACGAATTGTTCCACTTCAATCTGTGTTCACGCCTCGTACCGCTTATGAGTACCTTATGGCAGTAGATACAGCTAAGTTCTCGCGACTTGTCTTGCAGCACTTCAACTTGTCGGATGTTATCCAGCCGAATATCTTCTCAGATGTTGAGAAAACCAATGCTGAACTTGCCGACCGTCTGCGTGATGTCTCAGGAGCCATAGGTATGGTGGAGAGCGGACAGAAGATTATTGACCGAGGTGAGATTGTGGATAAGTACAAAGCTGCAATTATCGAGTCACTCAAGCGTGAGGCTAACAAGCAGCACAAGGACACTTCGACAATACTCAGTTTCAGTTTCTTCGGACAGGTCACGCTTGTGTTCTTCATGATGCTTATCCTTGTGAGCTTCCTCAATCTCTTCCGTACGGATTACTTTGACAAGCTTGGTCCTGGAATACTCCTGTTTGCTACTATCACATTGTTCTGTAGTATTGCAGGATGGATGGTGTCACACAGTTTCTACCATATAATGATTCTTCCATGCTGTATGGTGCCAATCATTATACGTGTCTTTATGGACAGCCGTACAGCATTTATGTTCCATTGTGTGATGATTATCATTATTTCATCATTCCTCAAGGAACAATATGAGTTCGTGATTATGCAGCTCACATCTGGTATGGTGGCAATACAGACGCTCAGGGAACTATCACAACGCTCACAGATTATACGTACAGCGGTAATCATCACGCTCACGTATTTTGTTGTTTACACGTCAACCACATTCATTCAGAATGATAGTGCTGACTTGAGCAGGAGCTATCTTATATATATGGTGGTAAATGGAGTGCTCCTCCTCTTTACCTACCCGTTGCTCTACATCCTCGAAAAGACGTTCGGATTCATCTCTGACGTTACGCTCGTGGAGCTTTCAAATATAAATAACGAACTTCTTCAGAAGATGTCGGAGATTGCTCCTGGTACTTTTCAGCACTCCATGCAGGTGGCTAATCTGTCAAGTGAGGTGGCAAAGAAGATTGGAGCACGTGCACAACTTGTGCGTGCGGCAGCCCTTTATCACGATATTGGTAAGCTTGAACGACCTGTATTCTTTACGGAAAACCAGCGAGGCAGCAATCCACATAGTCATCTTACTTCCGAACGTAGTGCAGAGGTGATTATTGACCATATAGAAAATGGACTTGCGCTTGCTGACAAGTATAATCTTCCTGCTGTAATCAAGAGTTTCATCACGACTCACCACGGCATAAGTAAGACAAAGTACTTCTATATCACTTGGAAGAACGAGCATCCTGGTGAAGAACCAGATGCCTCATTATTCACATATCCGGGACCTAACCCAAGTACGAAGGAGCAGGCAATCCTCATGATGGCTGATGCGGTAGAGGCTGCTTCACGTAGCTTGACAGAATATACAGAAGAAAGTATCAGTAACCTTGTTGACAAGATTATTGACGGTCAGAAGAACGAAGGTTACTTTAACGAATGTGCGATAACCTTTAAGGATATTGCAACAGCAAAAGAAGTTTTCAAGGAGAAACTGAAGATAGTATATCACACACGTATATCCTATCCAGAACTTAACGAAAAGAAATGAATAAAAACATCTGGAAACCTTTTATCACTACAGCGTTAGTGATTGTGGTTCTCTTGGCAATGTTCTTCTTGCCTCACATCACAGTGGGTGACAAGGAACTGCGCCGAATAAATATCCTGAGCGACATTGAGCGCAGGGACAGCGAGGGTAATATCCTTGCTGAAATGAAAGCAGACGAGGCACAGGGCATAGAGGTTGATAAGTTCGACTCTACAGCCGTAAAGGTAAATAAGCCTGTATATGTAGATTCCATTCCAGAGGGAATGACGGGTATAGAGGATTTTGCTGACAACGATAATGGAGACCGTGAGATGGACAAGTTCTATGCGGCTCTCTCTGAAGTCAAGGAACGTCCTGTGCGTATTGCCTATTATGGCGATTCATATATCGAAGGAGACATCCTCACGGAAGACCTTCGTGATATGCTCCAGACAAGGTTTGGTGGAAGCGGAGTCGGTTTTGTGGATATATATACCGTTACATCTGGCTTCCGCAAGACAGTTTGGACAAAGGCAAAAGGATGGAGCGACCATAATGCCAACGACCCAAAGAGTAAGCGTTTCAATAAGACACTTCAGGGTATAAGCGGACGCTATTTCATTCCTCAGTCAACGGCATCACTTGAGATGAAAGGAAGTAAGTACGGCACTCACCTTGATACGGTAAGTACGGCTACAGTATTCTTTACGCCTGGCAATGGTCTTAACCTTGCCGCTTCTATCAACGGAGAGGAACTGAAGACAGTATATGCCAATGGTGGACTTCTTGAGACACATGACGAAGTGAGTTATGTGACAGAGACAGTTGTCAAGGGTGGCGGTACGGATTCTCTCGGTAACGAGATACCTGCTGATACCGTAAAGGTAACCCACGAGGTACATAGTGATGTGGCAGAACAGTCATCCAATGGACTTGCGAGCAAGACCTTACACGGACGTATTGGCAGGTTCAGTCTTCAGGCAAAGAATGGTAATGCTTCTCGTTTCTATGGTGTTGCCCTTGAAGGAAAAAGTGGAATCGTACTTGACAATTTCAGTATGAGGGCAAGCAACGGATGGTTTATAGGCGACATCCCTCAAAAGACACTTGCTGATTTTGCTAAGCGTCGTCCTTACGACCTTATCATCGTCCACTTCGGACTTAATGTTGCTAACAGCAAGCAGAAGGATTACAGCTACTATACTGATAGGATGGCTAACAGTATTGCACATCTCAAGGCTCAGTTCCCTAATGCCAGCATCCTCGTGATAGGTGTAGGTGACAGAGAGGAAAAGGATGTTGATGGTAATCTTCACACTATGCCTGGTGTGCGTGAACTCATCTCTTACCAGCGTAAGATGGCTGCCGACAAGAAGGTGGCTTTCTGGAATCTGTATGAGGCTATGGGTGGTGACGGAAGTATCTCGTTAATGGTAACGCATAAGCAGGCAAATCTTGACTACACTCACATCAACTTTGCGGGTGGCAAGAAACTTGCACGCATACTTTATGATGTTTTAATGAATGGAAAGGAAAACTATGACAAGAGGAAATAAGATATTAACCATTGCAGCCTTTGCCTTGATGACAAGTCTGTGTGTCCTTGCCCAAAGTAGGTGGACACAGATGCCAGCGTCATTCAAGCACACTCAGAAGAATAGTCTCATAGGTGCGCAATACCTCGACTCGGCACTTATCAAGGCTGCTGACTCTACGGGTATTAAGATTGTTCATATTGGTGACTCCCACGTCAAGGGGAAATCTTTTCCTCAGTCTCTTGAGGCAACGCTTCTTGGCACTCTCCCACGTCTCAATATGACGTTCTATGGCATCAATGGTGCATGGGTGGAGAAGTTTGAGGAATCTGCTCTTATGCAAAAGGTATATGATGAGCGTCCTGACATTGTGATTGTCAGTTTTGGTACAAATGAGAGTCATGGACCTAACTATAACGAATCAACTCACACAAGGGAGATGATGTCGCTCGTCACACGTCTTGAGTCACGTTGTCCTGGAGTGAAGATTATACTTACCACACCTCCTGGTTCTTACTTCCATAAGAGGGTAGGAGGAACAAGACGACGTCCGAGGTATTCATTCTCTCGTAATGAGGTAACTCCAAGGGTGGCAAGGAACATTGTCAAGTTTGCTGCCGACAATCATATTGCCTGCTGGGACTTGTTCACTATTGCTGGAGGTGAACTATATGCTTGTACCAACTGGCGTGACAATGGCTATATGCAGTCAGACAATACCCACTACACCGCTCATGGTTACAGTCTTATGGGCAGACTTCTTGGCGAGGCAATCATAAAGACGTATTATGAGAGAGTTGCCCACTGAAGAGGAAAGAGTTATCGTATCGCATGGTACGATGACTTAATAGACAAACAGCCTTTTGCCACACATAGGAGATAGGCTTCTTCACATTTAACTACTTACAACGGATAATTTTGGCTCTTCATCATGACGCTTCCCGACGAGAGGCTGGGAGAGGAGCTACTTGTTTATTTCATGTTCGACATAGATTCTTCTCGTATAATCGAGATATTGACATACAATCCGGATAGTCCGATGATATTTTCATCAGGATTGTTCCTTTTTCTCTTTCTTGGAGTGTCACTCATATATGCACTCCTTCAGAAAGCTACAACGGCACGAATATTGTTCGTGACGCTGTTCTCATACTATTTCTATTATAAGAGCAGCGGATTCTACTTCGTACTTCTTGCTCTTGTCACACTTACAGACTTCTGTATAGGTCATTATATTCATCATGTCAAGATGCTTGGTGAAAACTCAAAGAAGGAGCATGACAAGAAATACTATGATACCATGGCCAAGCTGTTTGTGGCTTTGTCTCTCGTCATAGACCTTGGTATGTTAGGTTACTTCAAATATACCAACTTCTTTGGCTCACTCTTCTGTGAGGCTTCGTCATGGATTCCTGATGTGAAGATGGTATGGAAGGACCTTGACATCTTCCTTCCTGTAGGTGTCAGCTTCTTTACGTTCCAGTCGTTGTCATATACCATAGATATCTATCGTGGAAGGATTAAGCCGCTTGGCAATCTGCTTGACTATGCTTTCTATGTGAGTTTCTTCCCTCAGCTTGTGGCAGGACCTATCGTACGAGCTTCTGACTTCATTCCGCAGATTCGTCGCAAACTTGTTGTTACAAACGAAATGCTTGGTTCTGGAATGTTCTTCATCATTGCAGGATTATTCAAGAAGGCTGTCATATCCGACTATATAAGTGTGAACTTTGTGGAGCGTGTGTTTGACCTCCCTACCTTGTATAGTGGAATGGAGAATCTCCTTGCTGTCTATGGCTATACGCTTCAGATATATTGCGACTTCTCAGGTTACTCAGACATGGCGATAGGTATTGCACTTCTGCTCGGTTTTGAGTTCCCTAAGAACTTTGATGCCCCATACAAGAGTAAATCTGTCACGGAGTTCTGGCGTAGATGGCACATAAGCCTATCTTCATGGCTTAAGGATTATCTCTATATCTCACTTGGAGGTAATCGTAAGGGTAAGTTCCGTCAGTATGTGAACCTCATGCTCACCATGCTCCTAGGAGGATTATGGCATGGAGCGTCACTCACATTCATCCTTTGGGGAGGAATACACGGTTTGTTCCTGTGTCTCGACAAGATGTGGCATACGCTTGTGCCTGCACTTTCGCCTCTCACTTATCTTGGTAAGAACGCAAAGACACCTAACTGGGCAGTACGCTATTTATTGTTTCCACTCACAGGACTCATTACGTTCCATGTGGCATGTGCATGTTGGGTACTCTTCCGTGCCTCCAACCTCAAGACTGCAGGCGAGATATTCGGACAGATATTCACTTCATTGGATTTCAATATTCTCACACAGTGGATAGGTTCTTACTGTGGAGTAGCAACTCTTATGATTCTCGGTTTTGTCCTTCATTTCTCACCAAAGGAGTGGTCGGACAGGACGCGTAAGGCTATGGGATATCTCCCTCTGCCTGTTACGGCTCTCATCCTTGTTGTTGTCATCTGGATTGTTATTCAGGTAAAGAGTAGCGAGGTACAGCCATTCATATATTTCCAATTTTAGCCCCCCAACCCCCGAAGGGAGCGGCTGTTCAGAGCAATAGCATATAGTAGTAATTATGAATTTTGCGTTTTGAATTATTAATATCAATATACCCTCTGTCCGGATGGACGCCCCCTTTGGGGGATGGGGGGCCTTGTATGATTATGAAACATCATCTTATTTCTTTATGTACATTCCTGTCATTTGCACTTGGCGCATCAGCACAGGACCTCAGTGGTACTAAGATGGATGACCGTATTGGTCATGGTCAGGATAGCCTTGAGGTAAGACAAAATATGAGTTTGTATATGCAATACTTCAAGCAGCAGGACTATACTGAGGCTTTGGAGCCATGGGAAATAGTGTTCCGTAAGGCACCACTATCCCTCATACGTGTCTATACTGATGGTGCATGGATGTATGAGCAGCTTATTGCTAAGGAGACAGATCTCGAAAAGAAGAATGAGTATTTTGAAAAGTTGATGCTCATCTACAACAAGCGTCTTGAGAATCTTGATGCCCTCAATTCTTTTGCCACACCTAAGACAACGTCAACCAAGGGTAATATCCTCTGCCGCCAGGGCTGGGATTACTACTACTATTGCCCTGAGATGGACATAGAGAAGGCTTACAAGATGTTCCGTTCTGGTATTGATGATATGGGACCTAACACGGAGGCTTTCGTGCTCTACGGCTTCATTGAGTGCTCTTATAACCGCTATATGGCTGACAAGGAGAATGGAGAGAAGCGTACTGAGTTCGTGCGAGACTTCCTTGAGTGTAACGATATCTGCGACAACCTTCTTGACCAAGCCAAGGAGTTTGCTGAGACTGACTCTGTAAAGGCTATGCAGGTGGTCAATGCCTATCTTCCTACCAAGGACAAGTGCAACGAACTGTTCATACAGTCAGAGGCTGCCGACTGTGAGATTCTTGAACGTATATACTCTGTAGAAATAGAAAATCACAAGGACGACCTCGAATATCTTGACGCTGTACTCAAGGTGCTCGAATGGTTCGGCTGTAAGGGTAGTGATACTTACTTCAAGACTTCCGACTATGTATATGCCATTCATCCAACTCCACGTGCTGCCATTGCCAAGGCTAATCGTCTGATAGAGCAGAAGGACGAGAAGGGAGCACTTCGTTATATGGAAGAAGCCATTGAACTGGAGAAGAGTGACAAGATGAAGGCTCGTTATGCACATTCCATTGCCAAGCTATACTTTGAGAAGAAACAATACTTCAAGGCACACCAATGGTGCAAGAAGTCATACGGCTTTGACCCTACATACGGATGGGCTTATCTCTATGATGCAAGTTGTATCTCCCGTGTACCAACCACCAACCAGCTTGACCGAAGTAAGCAGTTCAACCTTGCATACGACAAGATTATGCGTGCCAAAGCTGTTGACCCTGCATGTACTGAGGCTGTCAACAAGGTTGCTTGGGGGTATCGTGAGAACTGGTATCCACGTTCCGAGGCATTCTTCAAGAATCTCAAGGAAGGCGTAACCATCACAGTTCTTGGCGAACAGACGGTGCTCAGGTTCAAATAAGCACATACGTTTAATGGTCGTTTAACAAGGGTTAAACGACCATTTTTGTTTATGATTCATGCTACTATAGGATGCTGAGTTGGTGTTCCGAACCACAAATGAGCGAATAGAAATAAACAAAAAAAGGGCTGTTCCTTGAAAATAAGACAGAATGTGCTAATATATCTTTGGAAATGCTTAAATTTGCACGGTGAAATAGCATCCTCCTTATATGGGAGTGAAGTTAAATCTTACCAACTCAAGAATAAAAAGAACTCAAAATAAGATGAAACGAATAGTGATACTTGGTGCGGCAGAGAGTGGTGCAGGTGCTGCCGTACTTGCTAAGGTAAAGGGGTTTGATGTGTTCGTAAGTGACACGTCAAAGATTAAAGATAATTACAAGGCTCTCCTTGACAGTCATCAGATTGTGTGGGAAGAGGGTAAGCATACAGAGGAACTTATCCTCAATGCAGACGAGGTAATCAAGAGTCCTGGTATTCCTGAGAATGCTCCGATGATTCTCAAGATAAAGGAGAAGAATATTCCTATAATAAGCGAGATAGAGTTTGCTGGTCGTTATACTAATGCAAAGATGATTTGTATCACAGGTAGTAACGGTAAGACAACAACTACGTCGCTCATCTATCATATCCTCAAGCAGGCAGGCTATAACGTAGGTCTTGCAGGTAATATCGGTCGAAGCCTCGCACTTCAGGTGGCAGAAGAGAACTTTGACTACTATGTTATCGAGCTAAGTAGTTTCCAACTCGATAATATGTATGACTTCAAGGCAGATATTGCTGTGCTCATGAACATTACGCCTGACCACCTTGACCGCTATGATTTCAAGATGCAGAATTATGTGGACAGTAAGATGCGTATCACTCGTAATCAGACAGAGAAGGATGCATTCGTGTTCTGGAACGACGACCCAATCGTGAGCGAGGAACTCAAGAAGTACAATATCAAGGCTCGCCTTTGTCCATTCTCAGAGTTCAAGGAGAAGGGCGTTATCGGTTATGTGAGCGACAAGACTTTCACAGTGGAGGGTCCTACTCCATTCAATATGGAGCAAGAGGAACTTGCCCTTCGTGGTAAGCATAACCTCTATAATTCACTTGCTGCTGGTATCACAGCTGACCTTGCAGGTGTGAGCAAGGAGCAGATTCGCAAAGGTCTCAGCGACTTTGCTGGTGTTGAACATCGTCTTGAGAAGGCTGGCAGAGTTCGTGGCGTGGATTTCGTTAACGACTCAAAGGCTACAAACGTTAATGCTTGTTGGTATGCACTTGAGAGTATGACTCAGCCAACAGTTCTCATTCTTGGTGGAAAGGATAAGGGCAATGACTACTCTGAAATTTTCGACCTTGTAAAGGAAAAGTGTATTGGTCTTGTCTTCCTTGGTGTGGATAACTCAAAGCTTCATGCCGCATTCGACAACTTCGGTATTCCTATTGCCGATGTCAAGAGCATGAAGGACTGTGTGGACGAGTGTTACAAGATGGCTAAGCCAGGCAGTTGTGTACTTCTCAGTCCTTGTTGCGCAAGTTTCGACCTCTTCAAGAACATGGAGGATCGTGGCGAGCAGTTCAAGGAGTGCGTGAAGAACTTGTAAGGGCACCATCCCTACCCTCCCCAAGGAGAGGGGGCAAGAAGATAATAAAATTGAGAATTGAGAATTAGCTTTTGAGAAATAATTCCACATTCCTAATTCCTCATTCCTAATTATTTAAGATATATACGAGAATAAATGTCATTGCCAAACATTCATTTCGGAAGGGTACTGAAGGGCGACAAGGCAGTGTGGATGATATTCTTCTTCTTATGCTGCGTGTCAATCATTGAGGTATATAGTGCTTCAAGTCGTATGACGTTTAGTAGCGGAAACCACTGGGGACCATTGGTCAATCAGTTTACGTTCTTGGTTGCCGCCTTCGTCATTGTACTCGTACTTCATTATGTTCCGTGCAGTAAGCTGAACTGGGTCGCCCCGTTCTTCCTGCCGTTCAGTATGGTGGTTCTGCTTATCACCACGTTCAGTTCTGGAGGCTCGTTGAATGGTACTCACCGATGGACCCAGATATTCGGTGTGAGTCTTCAACCATCAGAATTAGTAAAGGGTGCCATGGTGTTTTGGACGGCTCTCATACTTGCACGTACTCAGATGGTAAGGCGATTGGATAATGGAAAGATTATCACAGGTGCTGTGAAAGGAAAGACACCTGCACGTCCATTTTGGTACATAGTAGTTCCGCTTGGCTTGTGTTGTCTTATCATCTTCAAGGATAACGTATCTACAGCAGTAATGCTCTTCACCGTGATATTTATCATGATGATTATCGGTAAGATTTACTGGGTGTATCTGGTGAAGTTGGCAGGTTCGCTTGTTGTGTTGGGAGGATTGCTGTTGTTTAGCGTAATGACCCTTCCTGATGATGTGGTTGCTAAGATTCCTGGGCTTGACCGTACTCTTACTGTGAAGCATCGTATTCAGCGATTTGACGAAGATAAGGCTGAGTTCGGTTCGGAAGAATGGAAGAAACAGCAACTGGATGATAAGAACTCGCAAAGTACGTATGCAAAGGTTGCAATTGCCAATTCTGATGGTACTGGTCTTTGGTTTGGTAACTCCGTGCAACGTGACTTCCTTCAGCATGCAGAATCCGATTTTATCTATGCCATCATTATTGAGGAGTCTGGTGTGGTTGGTGCATTAGTGGTTATGCTGCTCTATCTCTTTCTCTTCATGAGAACGGGTAAGATAGCTCAGAAATGCCGAAAATTCTTCCCTGCATATCTGGTGATTGGACTGGGCTTGATGATGACTTTGCAGGCACTTGTAAACATGGCTGTGGCTGTGGGTGCTATACCTGTTACAGGTCAGACTCTTCCATTCATCAGTCGAGGTGGTACTTCTATTATTGTCACGAGTGTCTATTTCGCTGTTATCTTGAGCGTCAGTAGATATGCTGATGCTGCTCAGTTGGCGGACAAACCAACAGACTCAGTAACTGAAGGTGAGACGACAGAGTATGCTTCTGAAGGAAATATGTCGTAATCATCACTAAAATAGGGTTTATTTAAGGAAATTAGTGTTCGATATAGCAAATAGTGAGGCAAAAGCAATTTTGTCACACTATTTTTTTGTAAATTTGTGTCGTAAAATGTAAAGATGCGTCTTGATGTTGTTTGAGGCGTGTTCTGAAAAAATGTTTTGGAACTATCCAGAAAAGTAAGAAAAAATAAAGCGTATGGAAAAAAAAGAGCCGTTAAGGGTTATAGTCAGTGGAGGAGGTACTGGCGGACATATCTTCCCTGCTGTTTCTATCGCAAACGCAATAAAGAATATAGAGCCAAGTGCTGAAATCCTGTTTGTGGGAGCGCTGGGCAGAATGGAAATGCAGCGAGTTCCTGCTGCAGGATATGAAATTAAGGGCCTTCCTGTTCGCGGACTTATCCGCCCTCTCTGGAGTCCTAAGAACATCGGAGTGATGATGGACTTCTTTAAGAGCAAGAACATGGTCAAGCAGATCATTCGTGAGTTCAGACCACAGGTAGCTGTCGGAGTTGGCGGCTATGCTTCTGCTCCAACTCTTAATGCTGCCCATGCAATGGGCGTTCCTTGTCTCATTCAGGAACAGAACAGTTACGCAGGTGTTACAAACAAGTCACTTGCCAAGAAGGCACAGAAGGTGTGTGTGGCCTATAGTGGAATGGAACGTTTCTTCCCTGCAGACAAGATTATCATGACAGGCAATCCTGTTCGTCAGAACCTTCTCAATGCCAACATCAGTAAGGATGATGCCATCAAGAGTTTCGCTCTTGAACCAGGTAGGCGTACGGTGCTTATCATTGGTGGTAGCCTTGGAGCACGCACGGTGAACGAGAGTGTACTCAGTCATCTTGACGAAATACGCAACAGCAACGTGCAGTTCATATGGCAGACTGGTAAGTTCTATAGCGAGAGCATACATCAGTCGCTTGCAAAGGTTGATGCTATTCCGAACCTCTATGTCACGGATTTCATATCAAGTATGGACAATGCGTATGCAGCTGCTGACCTTGTTATCTCGCGTGCTGGTGCAAGTTCAATATCCGAATTGTGTTTGCTTGAGAAACCCTCCATCCTCGTTCCTTCGCCAAACGTGGCAGAGGATCACCAGACAAAGAATGCACTTGCTCTGTCAACAAAGGATGCGGCACTCTTTGTGAAGGATGCAGATGCATGCGTCAATCTTATTCCTCTTGCTTTGCGGACAGTGGTGGACGACGCAAAACTTAAGTCACTTGGTGAGAATGCAGGTAAACTTGCTTTCAAGGATTCTGCCGACGTGATAGCAAGAGAGGTGATTAAACTTGCTAAAAGTAAATAAACTGTTTCAGGTTTCAAATCTATAGTTTATGCGTTGTGAACATTTGTTCCTAAAGCTTAAAATGAAATGTTAGATTTGATATTTTAACTTAATTAAACCGTGGTAAAGTCAGTATATTTCGTAGGTGCTGGTGGTATTGGAATGAGTGCACTTGTACGTTACTTCCTTAGCTCTGGCTACAATGTAGGTGGTTATGACAAGACACCAAGCGAACTTACAGAAAAACTTATAGAAGAGGGTGCGCAGATTCACTATGTTGAGGACGTTGAAAGTATCGCACCTTGTTTCAAGGATAAGGAGACAACTCTCGTAGTTTATACTCCTGCTATTCCTGCAGAACATAAGGAACTCGTATATTTCAAGGAGAACGGCTTTGACGTTCAGAAGCGTGCTCAGGTTCTCGGTTTCCTAACTAAGGAACATAAAGGACTTTGTGTGGCAGGTACACATGGAAAGACAACAACATCTTCAATGGCTGCTCATATTCTTCACCAGAGTCACGTTGATTGCAACGCCTTCCTAGGTGGCATAACAAAGAACTATGGTACAAACTATATCCTCTCAAATGATAGTGACTATGTAGTCATTGAAGCAGACGAGTTTGACCGTTCATTCCATTGGCTCCGTCCATTTGCAACAGTCATAACGGCTACTGATGCCGACCATCTTGATATCTACGGGACAAAGGAGGCTTACCTCGAAAGTTTCCGTCACTATACAACACTCATTCAGCCAGGTGGCGCACTCATCATCCACAAGGGACTTGAGATGAAGGCTGCCCCACAGGCAGGTGTTAAGGTTTATGAGTATTCACGCACTGAAGGTGATTTTCATGCTGAGAACATCCGTATCGGAGGTGGAGAGATATTCTTCGACTTCGTGACTCCAAAGGGAACAATCAAGGACATTCAGCTTGGAGTACCTGTAAGCATCAACATTGAGAACGGTATTGCAGCTATGGCTCTTGCTCAGCTTGCTGGCGCTACTGACGAGGAACTGCGTGAAGGCATGCGCACTTTCGCTGGTGTTGACCGTCGCTTCGATTTCAAAGTTAAGAATGATAAGGTTGTGTTCCTTAGCGATTATGCTCACCATCCTAATGAGATTGATCAGAGTATTCGCTCTATCCGTGAACTCTATCAGGACAAGAAGATTGCTGCCATTTTCCAGCCACACCTCTACACTCGTACTCGTGACTTCTACAAGGAATTTGCAGCTGCTCTTTCACTTCTTGATGTGGTATATCTCTGCGACATCTATCCTGCACGTGAGCTTCCTATCCCAGGAATCACATCAAAGATTATCTACGACAACCTAAGCGCAGGATGCGAGGGTCATCTTATCCACAAGGAGGACATCCTCAATATTGCAGAGACAGGTGACTTCGACGTACTCATCTCTCTAGGAGCTGGTGATATTGAGAACTACGTTCCACAGATTGCGGAGATACTGAAAAAAAGATAGAAGACTCTCAAATTCTTAATATAAAATTTATGCTTTCGAATTTCTTTGAGATGCATAAATCAAAATTATAAATTTGAAAATATAATAAATATATAGAAAGAAGAAATGTCAAAAGCTAAGAAGATTGCTAAGATTGCTTTGGTAACCGTGCTCTTGTTTGGAGTCGTTGGCTATCTCTCTTTCTATATGATACATGAGTCAAAGGCCAATCCTGACATCAGGTGCGTGGGCGTGGAACTCATGATGGAGGGTGAGAGCGAATCTCCTTTCGTCAATCAGATGGATGTGGACGAAATCCTCAACAGGAATCACATCATGCCTACTGGATGTATGATGAGGGAGATTGACACCAAGACCATTGAGAAGTTTGTGGCAAAGAATCCTTTTGTGAAGGAGGTTAATTGTTTTAAAACTTCCTCTGGTAAGGTAATAGTCAAAGTGGCACAACGTATGCCTGTTATATATGTGATGTCAAACGGAAAGGACGGTTTTTTCCTTGACGAGTCAGGTGCTGTAATTCCTAACAGCAGGTATATGAGCAACATCGTTGTTGCCACAGGTGTCATAGACGAAAAGTATGCCAAGACTGAGTTGCTTCCTTTCGCACTTTTCCTTCAACAGAATGAGTTTTGGAACAACCAGATTGAGCAGATAAATGTTATACTTGACAAGAAGCACCGCAGGGTGGTGGAACTCGTTCCACGTGTGGGCGACCAAATAATCTACCTTGGTAGGATGCACAACTTTGAGGATAAACTTCATCGCATGAAAGTGTTCTACGACAAGGCTGCTGGTGTGGTAGGTTGGGGCAAATACTCTATATTTAATCTTGAATACGATAATCAATTAATCTGTACTAAAAAGCAGTAATAACTTTAATATGGCGGATAAAGACTTTATAGTTGCAATCGAGTTGGGTTCATCAAGAATCTCAGGTATTGCTGGAAAAAAGAAGGATGGTGTCATGCAGGTTGTAGCATACGCAGAGGAGAATCCTGTGCAGTGTGTGCAGCGTGGTGTCATCTTGAACATTGAAAAGACATACCAAAGCATAAACTCAGTTATTGCCAAACTTGAGGCTACTATCAATGTTCCGATAGCACGTGCGTATGTGGGTGTGGCAGGCCAGTCTGTACGCTCATACCGTAGCATTATCAAGCGTAATATGGTAACTCATAGTTACATTACTGCTGAGTGTGTGGAAGGTATCCGTAAAGAGAGCTACGACATCCCTTTCAGCGACTGTCAGGTGCTTCAGAATTATCCACAGGACTACATTGTGGACTCAAACCTTGTTCCTGAGCCTGTTGGCATCATGGGTACTAATATAGAAGGTGATTTCATCAATATCATAGCTAATAAGAAGCTACTGAGCAACATCACGACTACGTTTGATGCATCCAAAGTGAAGATCGCTGATGTTCTCCTCGCTCCATACGAGTTATGTGAGCAGGTGCTCACTGACATTGAGAAGCGCAGCGGATGTGCATTGGTTGACCTCGGTGCTGACACTACTACAGTGGTGGTGTATAAGAATAAGGTGATTCGTTTCCTTGTCACTCTGCCAATCGGCATGAACTGCATCAATAAGGACCTTTCTGCCATCTCTCTTCTTGACGAGGAGGCTGAGGAAGTCAAGAAGATGTATGCCGATGCTTTCCCTTCATCTACGGAGACAGATAGTGAGCCTTTCGTTACAAATGTTGGAACGCAAGTAAATGTTGATGTTATACGTACAGTTATTGATGCACGTCTCACAGAGATTATTGCCAACGTAAACAATCAGCTTGAGCGTTCTGGCTATGCCGACAAACTTCTTGCGGGACTTGTACTCGTGGGTGGCGGTAGTCAGATAAAGAACATTGAGGTTGCTTTCCAGAATGCAACAAAGGTCGAGAAGGTTCGTATTGCCAGCAATGTAGATGTACTTTACCAAAAGGCATCAGGTATGGGTAATCCAGCTGTGTTCGAGACTCCGGTTGGTCTTTCAGTTCTTTCACTCCTCCTTGCAGGTAAGGAAAACTGTGCTGGAGATAGCAAAGAGGAAGAAGCAACACAGGTTAAGCCAGACCTATACGATCAGATGCAGCAGGAAACTGAGCGTGAGAAACTCCGAATGGAGCAGGAGGCAAGAGACCGTGCTGATATGCAGTGTGCCATCGAGTTTGATGGTATAAAGAATAAGATACGTGCTCAGTATGACACCGTAGTAAAGGTTCTCGAGGAACTTAGGAAGCACGGCAGCGATAAGAAGGTTCGCGAGGCTGCAGAGAATGTATGTGGCTCAGCTCTCAACGTAATCACGGAGGAGTTCCAGCAGCACGTTGATACACTATCTTCAAAGGAAAAGTATAAGCAGAGTGCCGTAGAAGGCTCACACCTTGCACAGAAGCTTCGCGAAGCGAATGCACAGTTGTGTGACGCCGTAGCTAAGGCAAAGGAAGATAATAAGTTCTTCTCACGCTTCGGCAGATGGATCTCAGATATAGTTTCAGAAAATTAACTCAAGGTGGCTTGATGATTTCAAATCTTTAGTTTATGTCTTTGGGCTTAAAACTTAGATACAGATTTATGTTTTCCGAACGCTTGTTTTGAAGGCATTGATTTGTTATCATAGATTTGTCACGCAAGCAACTTGTAAACAATACTTCAACAATGGACGAACAGAACAACGGAGGCGCAGTGTTTGATTTTCCTGCGAACGTTCCAAACAACTCATCGCCAAGTATCATAAAGGTAATAGGTGTTGGCGGTGGTGGCGGTAATGCTGTTAATCACATGTACAACGAGGGAATACACGATGTGACTTTCGTTGTATGTAACACAGATAATAAGGCACTGCAAGATTCGCCAGTGCCGCACAAGATTCAGCTTGGCTCAGAAGGTCTCGGTGCTGGAAACCGTCCTGAGCGTGCCCGTAAGGCAACTGAGGAATCAATAGATGCTGTCAAGAATATGCTCAACGACGGCACAAAGATGGTGTTCATCACAGCAGGAATGGGTGGTGGTACTGGTACAGGTGCAGCTCCTCTCATTGCCAAAACAGCTAAGGAGATGGGCATCCTCACTGTTGGCATCGTAACCATCCCTTTCAAGTGGGAAGGTGTAAAGAAGATTGATCAGGCACTTGACGGTGTGCAGGAGATTAGCAAGAATGTTGATGCTCTTCTTGTTATTAACAATGAGCGTCTCCGTGAAATTTACCAAGATTTCACCGTCGTTAAGGCATTTGCCAAGGCTGACGACACACTCTGTAATGCCGCACGCTCTATAGCTGAAATCATCACTATGCACGGCATCATCAACCTTGACTTCAATGATGTGAGTACAGTACTCAAGGATGGTGGCGTTGCAATCATGAGTTCTGGTTATGGTGAGGGCGAAGGACGAGTGACAAAGGCTATTCAGGATGCCCTTAATTCACCATTGCTAAATAACAGTGATATCTATAACTCGAAGAAGATACTTCTCCGCATCTCATTCCCAGGTGACGAAACTGATGGAGGCGCACTTATGATGGAAGAGATGAACGAGGTACACGAGTTCATGGACAAGATACAGAATAAGGACGTTGAGACAAAGTGGGGACTTTCTGTTGACCAGTCGCTCAAGGATAAGGTTAAGGTCACTATTCTCGCTACTGGCTTTGGTATTGAGAATATTGATTCAGAGGAACTTGGACAACGATTCAAGGCCAAGGCCGAGAAAGTGCTCACTCCAGAGGAAGCAGAGGTACAGGCAGAGAAGGCCGCCCTTCGTGGACAGTACTACGGCGAGGATAAGAAGGGCGGAACAATTCGTCGTCCGGTTTATTCCTACCTGTTCAAGGAGGAAGACCTTGACAATGACGATATCATTTGCATGGTGCAGTCATCTCCAACCTACAAGCGCACTAAGGAAACCCTTCGCCAGTTCAATGAACGTCCGGGGCTCACATCTGAAGACAAGACACAGGCCACAGCTGTAGGTGTCCATCAGATAGAATTCTAACGCATAATATCTATCCAACGTAACCAAATACTATTATTACCTGATTAGGGGGACGGACAGTGATGTACGTCCCCTAATCGTGTTTATATACCCCCATTCTTTATGATGTGTGTGTAGGAAGGTATGGAAGCGAGATTATGGTTAGTTATACGTAAAAAAAAGGAGGCATTCAACAATGCCTCCTTAAATGATCCCACTTAAAAAATTAATAAAAGAATAAAAGTGAGATTGTGCTGAATCCGTCAGAAATCACTTCTATTTGTTCAACACGAGAATATATGTAAGAATTGAATGAAATATGCAATTCTGTGTGCCTCTGCTTGCCTTTCGTTTTGACCGTTCAAGGTTCACTTTGGTGTGGATGCCTTGCGTCTCGCGTTGGGCTTTATGAGGCGTGTTTAAGCGTCAATGTTGGCGTATGTAGCATTGCGCTCGATGAAGTCGCGTCGTGGACCTACATCCTCGCCCATGAGCATTGAGAATGTGTAGTCAGCCTCGGCTGCGTCCTCGATTGTTACCTGCTTGAGAAGACGTGTCTCTGGGTTCATTGTTGTTTCCCAAAGCTGTTCTGGGTTCATCTCACCAAGACCTTTGTATCGCTGAGTCTTGATTGCACCCTCTTCGCCGTTGCCGTACTTCTCGATGAAGCGGAGGCGGGCGTTTTCATCATAGCAGTATTCGCTTATCTTACCCTTTGTACACTTGTAGAGTGGTGGGGTAGCAATGTAAAGTCTGCCGTCGCGTATGAGCTGTGGCATATATCTGAAGAACAATGTCATGAGAAGTGTGTCGATATGTGAACCATCGACATCGGCATCGGTCATGATGATTGTCTTGTAGTAGCGGAGCTTGTCGTAGTTGGCTTCCTTTGAGTCTTCGGTGAGTCCGAAGCGTACTCCGAGTGCCTGGATGATGTTGTTCACTTCTTCGTGCTCGAACGCCTTGTGCCACATTACGCGCTCCACGTTGAATATCTTACCGCGGATAGGGAGGATTGCCTGGAAGTGACGGTCACGTCCCTGCTTTGCTGAACCACCGGCAGAATCTCCCTCGACGATGAACATCTCGCAGTTGGCTGCGTCCTTGTCTGAACAGTCAGCAAGCTTACCTGGAAGTCCTCCGCCTGTCATTGGGCTCTTGCGCTGTACGCTTTCGCGTGCCTTGCGTGCTGCTACACGTGCTGTTGCTGCAAGAACAACCTTGTCAACAATGAGCTTTGCTTCCTTTGGATGCTCTTCGAGGTAGTATGCGAGTGCTTCGCCTACTGCCTGCTGTACTGCTCCTGCTACTTCGTTGTTTCCGAGCTTGGTTTTTGTCTGACCTTCGAACTGTGGCTCTGCAACCTTTACTGAGATTACGGCTGTAAGTCCTTCGCGGAAGTCTTCACCGCTTATTTCAATGTGCTGCTTCTCGAGTTTCTCTGTTATCTTGTTGTCATCAGCATACTTCTTGAGTACTCGTGTGAGTGCTGTACGGAATCCCTGGAGGTGTGTACCACCTTCGATGGTGTTGATGTTGTTGACGTAAGAGTGAAGATTCTCGCTATATGAAGTGTTGTACATGATTGCCACTTCGATAGGAACGTTCTGCTTCTCTGTGTTGAGATAGATGACGTCGTCGAAGAGGTGTGTACGTGTAGAGTCGATGTAACGAACGAAATCCTTGAGTCCGCCTTCTGAGTAGAATACTTCCTTGCGGATGCCTTCTATGCCCTGCTTGGCGTTTTCCTCAAGTCGCATGTCTGTAAGTGTGATTGTGATACCTGCGTTGAGGTATGCAAGCTCACGCATACGGTTGGCGAGGATGTCGTACTTGTATGTTGTCGTGATGAAGATGCTTCCGTCTGGCCAGAACTGCTGGCGTGTACCACGCTTGTCTGTTTCGCCTACAACTTTTACGCTATATACAGGCTTACCTGTTGCATATTCCTGCTGGTAAATCTTTCCGTCGCGGTAAACCTGTGAAATCATCTTTGTTGAGAGTGCGTTCACACAGCTTACACCTACTCCGTGGAGACCTCCAGATACCTTGTATGAGCCTTTGTCGAACTTTCCTCCGGCGTGGAGTACCGTCATTACGACTTCGAGTGCAGAGCGGTGCTCTTTCTCGTGCATATCGACTGGGATTCCTCGTCCGTTGTCAAGTACAGTTATGGAATTATCTTCGTTGATTGTTACTTCAATGTGAGTACAATATCCAGCCAATGCTTCGTCGATAGAGTTGTCAACAGTCTCGTAAACGAGATGATGCAATCCCTTTTCGCTTATGTCGCCAATATACATCGCTGGGCGCTTGCGTACTGCTTCGAGTCCTTCAAGCACGGTGATGTTACTGGCTGAATAGTTTTCTCCGTTATTTGTTATTTCATCCATTGAGTGTATTCTTAAAACGGTACAAATTTACATCCTTTTTTTGAAATAAACAAATATTCGCGACTCAAAAATGCGTATGTTTACATTTTTGTGGTAGGGGCATAAAAAAACCGAATTCCTTGCGGAATTCGGTATGTTTTTATCCTTCGTGGATACCGTTAGCATGCGGACATTATCCGAGCTTAGCGATGTACTTAGCAGCACCTGACTTGAGGTTAGCAGCCTTCTTCCAGTGGATGATGTTCTGCTTAGCAAGCTTGTCGAGCATCTGCTGTACTTTTGGGAACTGTGCCTGAGCCTCTGCCTTGTCCTTTGTTGAACGGAGCTTGCGGAGAGCGTTACGCATAGTCTTAGCGTAGTAACGGTTGTGAAGGTTTCTCTTAGCATTCTGACGAATGCGCTTGATGCATGATTTGTGATTTGCCATTTTTTTTGTAATGTTTAATTTGTTAATAAAATTTGGTGGAAGTACGATGTGGTATGGCTCTGTGACCTCGCACCCATCTTCCGCTACGCGGAGTTAAAAGTTAAAAATTAAAAGTTAAAACAACTTCTGTTAAAAGTTAAAGCAACCTCGAACCTGAAACCTTAAAACTCCTTTATAAAATTAAAAGCTAAAAATTAAAAATCTTATTGCTTTTGTCGGCATTTTCTAACTTTTAATTTTTAACTTTTAATCTTTTGGTGGTAGTCCATAGGAGAGTCGAACTCCTCTTTAGAGAATGAAAATCTCTCGTCCTAACCGATAGACGAATGGACCAGCCTATGGTCAAAATTGACCGAGCAAAATGTGCTGTTGCTCATTTGCGAGTGCAAAGGTACGCCTTTTTGTTGAACTGACAAAATTTTTCTATATTTTTTTTCTTCGTAAGCTAAATATTCGTAGTTTTGCATATAAAATACTCATATCATGCAGGAAAATATTCGTTGTTTGGTGCTCCGAACGGTAAAATATGGTGATAACTCCATCATAGTGGATACTTTTACGGAGAGTCGTGGACGTATGTCGTTCGTGACTCCTTTTGCTCGTGGTCGTCGTTCGTCGGCTGCCTTCTGGGGACAATTGAGTCAGGTGGAGTTTCAGGCGGACATCCGTCCGCAGGGTAAGCTGGCTAAGCCGCAGGATGTGCGCTTCTACTATAATTATATGGATTTGCCATTTTCACCTCTCAAGTCGTCCATAACCATGTTCGTTAGTGAGTTCCTGTGTGCCGCCCTGAGGAGCGAGGGTGAGAATCTTCCTTTATATAAATACGTGGAGACATCTCTCCGCTGGCTCGACATGGCTGATACGAGGAGTCAGTTATCGGGAGTGGCAAATTTCCATCTTGTCTTCCTTATGCACCTTTCGCGTTTTCTGGGCATTTATCCTAATCTTGAGAATTGTCATTCTCCATTCTTTGACCTTGTGGCTGGTGAATATTGTGACCGTCAACCTGCTCATGCGCATTTTCTCCGTAATGAGGAGGCACGCATCCTTCCCTTGCTTTTCCGTATGGATTACAGTACGATGCGCATCTATCGCTTCAACCGTCAGCAACGCCAGCGTTGCCTTGAGGTCTTGCTTGATTATTATCGTATTCACATACCGCAATTTCCTCAGCTCAAGTCGCTTGAGGTACTTGCAGAGTTGTTTGGGTGAGGACCCCTCCAAAGACCGAGACCCACCCTAACCCTCCCTACAGGGAGGGGACTTGATTACCTTGTTCGTCAAGTTGTTGCGTACAGAGTGACTCTATCCCCTCCCTGTAGGGAGGGTTAGGGTGGGTCTTCAAAAAAAGTCGTGTGACCTGTTGTGTCACATGACTTTCTTATTACGTGGAAATATTATTTTACTCTGACGTATTTGTTTGTGATAGTGCCTTCTTCCTCTGTTATTATTGTTACAGAGAATGTACTATTGTCATTTGGATTAAATGTCATAGTTGCAGATTCTATGTCATTTTCTTCGTGCCATTCCCAGTCTTTATAGTCATGGTAGTAATATACCTTTTCCTGAGTACTGATAATCGTTTTGTCTTGGATTGAGAATTTTCCTTTTATTTTTATTGAATGGCCTTCGCTGTCAATCTCTTCTTTCTTCTCGCTTCCTGTGTAAATGTCGTAGTACTCGAATGTTGAGTCGGAATAGAATGTGACGTAATATTCAAATGGCTTATAACTCTCTAATGTTTCTTCGCCATATTCTATTCTCCATGTTCCAACGATTGTGAACTTGTTGTTCTCCACCTCGTTCTTGTCATCGTCTCCACAAGATGTGAGGAGGGATGTGAATGTTGTTGCAAGCATGATGCATGCAAAGTAAAAGAGTTTTTTCATTTTTTTAATTGAATTAATAGTTTGTTAAAAGTGGGGCAAATATACATTTTATTTCTTATACGCAACGACTTTTGGGATAATTTTCTTTCGTTTTGTCTTATTCATTGTCTTTGTGTGTTCGTTTTCCCTTGGTTTCTCTTATGAAATGAACAGAAACATAAGAGGATGGTAAAAGAAGCGTAAGGGAAAGGTACGTGCCTTTCCTTTTTGTCAGCAAATCTTCTGTTATGCTTACAGATTGCAATCCTTCGTTAATCCTTCGATAGTCCTTCGATGACTCTTCGTGATTTCCTCGTGGTTTTCTTAGGACGAATTTTTCCAAAGTGTAAGGTCTCCCATCTGTTTTTGTGGCAAAATGTAAAATGGGGTAATAAAAAAGCGAGGAAGACTACATGAGACCTCCCCCGCCGAATCAGTAGCGTCGCCGCTAAAGACCGTTGCAAAAATAAACAACATTTTTGAAACCGCAAAATTATTTTTATAATGATTGTATTGATTAATGATGTAGGTTCAGCGCATAAAATAAATGAGTGTAGTGACTCCTACTCGATTGTTTTTAGGCGTTGA
>ODAI014011760.1_pt1 | contig 29640 bp, 22 predicted proteins | sample 1539321 | NCBI WGS metagenome assembly ODAI01 (sample SAMN02144231, study PRJEB22623) | gut metagenome | biome: sheep rumen | host: Ovis aries | place: New Zealand
CCTGGTCGATCATGCGGACATTGACACTGGCATGTGCAAGTGCAGAGAAGATTCTTCCTGCAGTTCCTCGTGTTGACTTCATGCCACGTCCCACAACTGCGATGAGTGCAAGGTCTGACTCAATCTCAAGCATGTCGGGATGAGCGAGCTTGTGGATCTCTGAAACAACTGCCTGCTCCTTCTCAATGAACTCATCCTCCTGTACAAACACGGTCATTGTGTCGATTCCGGATGGAACATGCTCTATGGAAATATTCTGATCTTCAAAGGCCTGAAGGACCTTTCTTACAAATCCGATCTCTGAGTTCATCTGATCCTTGAGGACGTTCACGCAGCAAAAGCCCTTCTTACCGGCAATTCCGGTGATAATATACTTGGACTTTTTAGCTGTCGACTCAACGATCCAGGTTCCGGGATCATCAGGCTGATTGGTATTTCTGATATTGATGGGAATACCCTCTTTTCTTACGGGGAAGATTGCATCCTCGTGGAGAACACCGGCGCCCATATATGCAAGCTCTCTAAGCTCACGATATGTTATGGTCTCGATCTTTTGAGGCCTGTCAATGATCCTGGGGTCCGCAATAAGGAATCCGCTGACATCAGTCCAGTTCTCATATACATCTGCATGAATAGCCTTTGCTACGATAGATCCGGTAATATCGGAACCGCCTCTTGAAAAAGTCTTAACTCTTCCGTCAGCGTATGCTCCGTAAAATCCTGGAACAACGGCGTTTTTCATAGTACTGAGCTTTGCGGACAAAACTTCCTGTGTCTTGTCTGCGTCAAAGGTTCCATCTTCCTTAAAGAAGATAACGGTAGCTGAATCAATAAAATCAAATCCAAGATATTCAGCCATAATCTTTCCGTTTAAGAACTCACCTCTTGAAGCGGCATAATCCTTTCCGGCCTTTTTCTTGAAATTCTTCTCGATCTCGGTAAACTCTTCATCAAGGGACATATTAAGCTTAAGCCCGCTTATGATCTCATCATATCTTTTCTTGATTTCTGCAAGCTCTGCCTTAAAGTCCTTACCTCTCTCAGCAAGGTCATAACATGCATAAAGCATATCTGTAACCTTGGTATCTTCCTTATATCTCTTTCCGGGAGCAGAAGGAACAACAAATCTTCTGTCCTCTTCAGCACGGATTATGCTTCCTACTTTTTCGAACTGCTCAGCGCTAGCAAGTGAACTTCCGCCGAATTTAACTACCTTAGCCATGACTTAAACAAATCTCCTTGAGATAATATTTTTCCCCATTAAAGAGGTAATCTGATCTATTTTGCGTCGTAAACCCTGATTCTTCCAAGGATTCCGTCACCTAATTTCTCCTGTATTTCAGCAAATACCTTTTCGGACAAAACGGGAGTAATATAGCCTGCCTGTCCCGTAAGCTGTGCATCCACAACCTTTCCGCCCGGTGCAATGCCCTTTATCTGCTCAAGGCTTTCTGCCTTTACTCTTACAAAGTATCTGAAGGATGCCTCCCTGATATCTGCAAGATCAGCCTCCTCGGCATCCCAATAGCAAGGCACATTTTTGCCAACATGTCTTGCGGCATCGATCACATCCGCAACAACTGCGCTGGCGGTAGGGAGCTTTCCCGCGCCCTTTCCGTAATACATGGTATCTCCCACCATATTTCCGGTTACGAAGATTCCGTTAAACACATCATTGACCATAGCAAGAGGATGTGACTTTTTAATTAAGAAGGGTGATACGTAAACAAGTACGCTGCCTTCCTCTCTTGCTTCGCTAACACCAAGGATCTTGATGGTATATCCTGCCTTTTTGGCAAATTCAAAGTCGTCGGATGTGATCTTTGTGATTCCTTCGGTATAAACCTTTTCGGAATCAACGGTCTTTCCAAGCATAAGTGAAGCAAGGATTGAAATCTTGCGGCATGCATCATGTCCTTCAACATCCGCTTCGGGATTTCTCTCGGCATATCCGAGGGCCTGAGCCTCTTTTAATACCGCATCAAAATCAGCACCCTCCCTTTCCATCTTTGTAAGGATGTAATTGGTGGTACCGTTTAAAATACCTAAAATGCTCTCAAGCTTCTCGGCAGCAAGTGCATCCATAATGGGTCTGATAATAGGAATACCGCCGCCTACGCTGGCTTCAAACAGATAGCTGCAGTTATGCTCCTTGGCAATCTGTAAAAGCTCGGGACCGTGCTTTGCAACAAGCTCTTTGTTGGAGGTACATACGCTTTTTCCGGCCTCAAGGCACTGCTTTGAGAAATTATATGCTGCTCCAACGCCTCCCATGGTCTCGCAAACGACATTAACTTCAGGATCTTCCAAAATAGTGTTAAAGTCATGTACCACAAGCTTTTCATATGGATCACCGGGGAAATCGCGAAGGTCCAAAATGTATTTTACACTGACTTCCGTTCCGGATTTCTTACTTACAACTTCACAGTTGTCTTCAATTACCTGTACAACTCCGCTTCCTACGGTGCCGTATCCGAGTACTGCGACTTTAACCATTGCCAAATCTCCTTTAGTTCATATTTATACAAGAAAGGTGCATAAAAAGATATGCTTAGCTAAATATTTTAGCATAATATACCTCTCTTATACAAGCCTATCCTAAAATATCATTTACATTAAGCAGTTATCTTTCTTCGCGGAAATAAGGAAGTCCAAGCGAAGCAGGGGGTTGGTTTTCTCTCTTGTTTCTCATACTTGTGATAACAAGAACGATAAGGGTAACAACGTAAGGTATCATCTTGTAGAGCTGCTGAAGCTCCATATGATCCATTCCCGTAGGAATGTATAAATACAAAATATAAAGTCCGCCAAAAAGGATCGATGCAAATACGCTCAGATCCGGCTTCCAGATCGTGAAGATAACAAGTGCGATAGCAAGCCATCCTCTGTCACCGAAAGCATCGTTTGACCAGACTCCGCAGGCGTAGTCCATTACATAATACAATCCGCCGAGTCCCGCGATCATACATCCGATGCAGGTTGCGCCGTACTTGTATGCCGTAACTCCGATTCCGGCGGAATCCGCTGTTGCAGGGTTCTCTCCTACAGCGCGAAGGTGAAGTCCTGTTCTGGTCTTTTTAAGAATAATAGCTGCAAATACAGCGATTATCACAGACAGATAAGCCAAAAATCCGTATGAAAGAAATACCTTTCCAAACCATCCCAGCTTTTCCGCAAAGGGAAGTCCTGTCGAAAAGTACTTACTTGTTGTGGAAAGAGCGATTGAAGGAACATCCGCACCGGAAATCTTTATAAGAGATCCTCCGAAAAAGTTACCAAATCCAACGCCGAATGTTGTCATAGCAAGACCCGTAACGTTTTGATTCGCTCTTAGTGTTACAGTCAAAAAGCAATACAACAGTCCCATCAAAAGAGATCCTAAAAGACAGCAAAGCATAGGGATCATTATCGCTAAGAATCCGTTAGCAGAATTACCCGACTTAGCAAGTCCCTGTTCATAGAAGAACGCTCCGATAACGCCGCTGATAGCTCCTACGTACATAACTCCGGGAATTCCGAGGTTAAGGTTACCGGATTTTTCCGTAAGGATCTCTCCTGTGCTTCCGTATAAAAGAGGAATGCCCTGTACTACTGCCTTGGGAATAAGTAATCCAAAATTAATCATTTCTTATGCCCTCCTCTTTTGAATGTTATCTTGTAAGTAATAAAGAACTCACAGCCTATGATAAAGAAAAGGATGATTCCGGTAAGGATATCCGAGAAGGACTGGTTAAGTCCAAATCCCGTCGCAACTTCTCCGGCACCTCTTGACAAAAATACGATGAGCAGGCTGGCAAATATCATTATTATAGGATTGAACTTGGCGAGCCAGGATACCATAACCGCAGTAAATCCCTGTCCTCCGGCTATCGTAGTCGTAAGCGTGTGGTTTATGCCTCCCACAAGGAGCAAACCGACAAGTCCGCAGATAGCGCCGGAGATAAATACGGTTCTGATGATAACCTTCTCTACCTTAATGCCGACATATCTTGCGGTATTAACGCTCTCACCGACAACGGAAATCTCGTAACCCTGTTTTGAAAAAGCAAGATAAATAAACATTCCCGCTGTAATTAATAAAGCGATGATGATAGTAAGTAAATACTTAGAACCGGAGAATCCGCTTCCGATGTTCGGAAGCCAGCCGGCGTTGGTGTCCTGATTGATGATGCCGATCTTACCGGATCCCTTGGGCACCTCCCAAAGTACGGTAAAGAAAGCAACAAGCTGAGTGGCTATGTAGTTCATCATAAGAGTTGAAAGTGTCTCGTTTGTATTCCACTTTGCCTTAAATATAGCGGGAATAACGCTCCAGATTCCGCCGGCAAGTAATGAAGCCACAAACATAATAAGTATGAGCAGCCCATTCGGGATCTTGTCTCCAAGCTTGATCATACAAGTCGCAGCGGCAAGTCCGCCTATAAGCACCTGTCCTTCACCGCCAATATTCCAGAATTTCATCTTAAATGCAGGTGTAAGCGCAAGGGCTATAAGAAGAAGTATCGAAACGTTCTGGAAAGTAACCCATGTTTTTCTTACAGATCCAAAGGCGCCTACCGCCATGGTCCCATAGATACTGATCGGGTTCTCTCCCGTAACTATCATTGTGATGACTGCGCAGAGCACCAAAGCCGCAACTATAGCAAGAGCTCTGATACCCACAGCTTTTTTAAAGGTCATTGAATCTCTTTTGACAATATGAAAGAGGGGTTCGTGTTTTTTTGTATTACTCATTGTTTCCTCCCGTACTTGTCATCATAAGTCCGATCTGTGCACGGTCTGCTTTTCTTCCGTCTAATATGCCGCTTACCTGTCCTCCGCAAAGAACAAGGATCCTGTCGGAGAGTTCCATAAGTACATCAAGATCCTCTCCTACAAATATAACGGCAACACCTGCCTGCTTCTGCTTATTGATAAGATCATATATCGTGTAAGATGAGTTAATATCAAGTCCTCTGACAGCGTATGCCGTAAGAAGCACCTTAGGTGCCGAAGCAATCTCTCTTCCTACAAGAACCTTCTGTACATTACCGCCGGAAAGGCGTCTTACGGGAGTCGAAATTCCGGGAGTAACAACCTCAAGCTCTTCTACCACGCTCTTTGCAAGCTCGTAAGGAGCCTTACGGTCAGTGAAGGGGCTTCCGCCTTTTTCGAAGCTTCTGAGCATCATATTATCCGCGAGGTTCATATTGCCCACAAGTCCCATTCCAAGTCTGTCCTCGGGAACAAAAGAAAGGGAAACTCCCATATCCCTGATTTTTCTGGGGTCTTTTCCGATAAGCTGTTCCGCGGTTCCGTCATCTTCAACGTATTCGATGGAGCCGGATTCAACAACCTGCAATCCCGCGATGGCCTCAAGAAGCTCTTTTTGTCCGCATCCGGAAATTCCCGCAATTCCAAGGATCTCTCCGCTTCTGGCTGTAAAGCTTACATTATCAAGCTTAAGGATTCCCTCCTCATTTCTTACCGTAAGATTAGAAACGCGGATCCTGTCCTTAACTCCGACAGGCTCGGGACGTTTGATATTAAGGGAAACCTTACGTCCGACCATCATATTGGTCATCTCTTCGGCGTTGGTATCCTTTGTCATCATATCGCCGATGTACTCACCCTTTCGAAGGACTGCTACTCTGTCCGAAAGGCTTTCCACTTCATGCATTTTGTGTGTTATGATGACGATTGCCTTGTTATCGTCCCTCATCTTTCTAAGAACGTTAAAAAGCTTCTCTGTCTCCTGGGGAGTAAGAACCGCGGTAGGCTCGTCGAGGATAAGGATTTCTGCTCCTCTGTACAAAACCTTTACGATCTCAACGGTCTGCTTTTGAGAAACGGACATATCGTAGATCTTTTGAGAAGGATTTACTTCAAAACCGTACTTCTCGCAGATTTCGTTGATCTTTTTGGTTGCTTTCTTAAGATCAAGCTTTCCCTCAAGTCCGAGAACAATATTTTCAGCCGCAGTAAGTACATCCACAAGTTTAAAATGCTGGTGGACCATACCTATGCCAAGTTCGAAAGCATCTCTCGGCGATGCTATCGTAACGGGCTTTCCATCTATTTGAATGTCTCCTTCGTCAGGGAAATATATGCCTGAAAGCATATTCATGAGCGTTGTCTTGCCGCTTCCGTTTTCTCCGAGAAGCGCAAGTATTTCGCCGCGGTATATTTCCATGTTTACATTTGAATTGGCAGCTACGGCCCCGAAACGCTTGGAAATACCGGTAAGTTTTACAGCGGGTATTCTGTTATCCATCGTATCCCTCTTTAAATATAATACTTAAATTTGCCATGTTCACAAAGCAACTTTACAGATATCTCCATAGCTGAAGATATCTGTAAAATAGTTTTATCCTAATATGACAATGCAGGTCCGGCGCCTTTTGAGCGCCGAGCCTGTATTAAAGTCATTTTAAAACATGTTGCATTTATAAATTAGAATGCAGAGTCAAGAAGCTTGATTCCGTCGATCTGGATATCGAAGAAAGGAGCGCTTCTAAGTCCGTCACCGGACTCGTTGAAGTATCCGTCAACGATTGCTTCGTGATCAGCCTCGTAAGCAGGATCTGAATCAACGTCAGCCATGTAAGAAGTAAGAGTAGCACCGTCTACAGTGAAGGTAGTGGTATCAAATACATGAAGCTCGCCGTTTATGATCTTTTCCTTAGCAGCGTCGATAGCTTCCTGAGTTCCTTCTGCTGCTGCAGTTCCAAGATCGGTAAGAGCTACAGAACCGTCGCTTAAAGTTCCGCAGAAATCGGTAGGGAATTCCTGTCCTGCTGCGATAGCGGTAAGAACAGTCTCAAAGTAAGGCTCCCAGTTGATTCTTGAAGAAACGATGAAGGTGTTGGGGCAAGCTGCTGCAGTGCTTCCGTTGTAAGAAACGTCAGGAACACCTGCAGTCTCGCAAGCGGTAGGAGCACCCATTGAGTCAGCGTGCTGAGAAATAAGAACGCAGCCATTGTCGATAAGAGTCTGAGCAGCGGTCTTCTCTGCGGTCTCATCATACCATGATCCGGTAAAGGTTACTTCCATGGTAACTGTAGGGCATACGCTCTTAGCTCCAAGGTAGAAAGAAGTATATCCGGAGATAACTTCAGCGTAGGTGTAAGCACCAACATAACCCATCTTAGCCTGGTCAGCGGTGATGTCACCTGCTTCGATCATCTCGTTGAGCTTCATACCTGCAGCGATACCTGCAAGATAACGTCCCTCGTAGATGTTAGCGAAAGCGTTGTGGAAGTTTGCAAGGTTCTCGGTGTGAGCCTTGGTACCGGTAGCGTGTGAGAACTGAACATCGGGATATTCCTTAGCAGCCTCGATGATGTAATCCTCATGTCCGAAGCTGTCTGCAAATACGAAGTTGCATCCTGCGTCTGCAAGTTCTACTGCTGTCTCGTAAGCTTCCTGACCTTCGGGAATGTTTGTCTTGAAAACTGCCTCTACGCCAAGCTTATCGCAAGCAGCCTTTGCTGCGCTGATGAAGTTGAGGTCGTAGGTAGAGTTCTCATCGTGAAGGCAGATGAATCCGGCCTTGAGTCCTGCTGCAGCAACGTCAGTAGCTTCTGCAGTTTCTGTCTGGTTCTCGGTTACGGTGTTTTCGGTGTTTGCATCACCGGTGTTTTCGGTGGAAGTAGAGCTTCCACATGCGCAAAGAGCAAATGCAGATACTGCTGCAAGTGCGATTGCGGCGATCTTGGAAAACTTTTTCATAATTTTTCTCCTCTGATTGATCGTGCCTTAAAAGCACAGTTTCTTTACGCATTTTAGAATATCAAAACAAATAAGATTTTACAATGTGAAATATATACTTTTTTAACAATTTCTTTACATATTTTTTGTTCAAATATATATAGCCCCATTTATATAGAAAAAGCACCTGCGCAAATTTCTTCGCGCAGGTGCAGGTTTACTGTTTTGTTATATCTGTCTTCTTACAGCTCTTTATGCATTAAGAGGATATTTATCGGTAAGAGTCTTAACGATTGCTCTCGCCTCAGCTACCTTATCGGCTCCGCCCTTTACGACAAGAGCGATTGCCTCTGCAACCTTATCGAAATCATCTTCCTTAAGACCTCTTGAAGTAGCAGCGGGAGTTCCGAGACGGATACCGCTGGTTACAAAAGGTGACTTAGGATCGTTGGGAATAGTATTCTTGTTTGCTGTGATATGTGCATCATCAAGAAGCTTTTCCACTTCCTTTCCGGTAAGTCCGAAAGGAGTAAGATCCATAAGCATAAGGTGGTTGTCGGTACCGTCGGAAACGATCTTTATTCCGCGGCTCTGAAGTCCCTTGCAAAGAGCCTGTGCATTCTTAACGATCTGTGACTGGTATTCCTTGAAGGAAGGCTCAAGAGCTTCCTTAAAGCATACGGCCTTTGCTGCGATAACATGCATTAAAGGTCCGCCCTGGATTCCGGGGAATACTGCCTTGTTAAGCTTATGCTCCTCTGCAAATTCTGCGCTTGAAAGGATCATACCTCCTCTGGGTCCGCGAAGAGTCTTGTGGGTAGTTGTTGTTGTAACATGTGCATAAGGGATGGGTGAAGGATGAAGTCCCGCTGCCACAAGTCCTGCGATATGCGCCATATCTACCATTAAGAAAGCACCAACCTCATCAGCGATCTCTCTAAAGCGCTTAAAGTCGATGGTTCTTGCGTAAGCCGAAGCTCCTGCGATGATCATCTTGGGCTTGCACTCTTTAGCGATTGCTTCGACGTTATCATAATCGATGAAGCCTTCGTCGTTTACTCCGTAAGGAACAATCTTGAAATATGCTCCCGAAATGTTAGCGGGTGAACCATGGGTAAGATGTCCGCCGTGATCAAGGTTCATACCCATAACGGTATCACCGGGCTGTAACAGAGCGAACTGAACAGCAAGGTTAGCCTGAGCGCCGGAGTGGGGCTGAACGTTTGCATAGGTGCATCCGTAGAGCTTCATCGCACGGTCTCTTGCGAGGTCCTCTACAACATCAACGCATTCGCATCCGCCGTAGTAACGCTTTCCGGGATATCCTTCGGCATACTTGTTGGTAAGGGGGCTTCCCATAGCAGCCATAACAGCTTTGCTTACCCAGTTTTCGGAAGCGATAAGCTCGATGTGTTCCTGCTGCCTGTTAACTTCGGCAACAATGGCCTCTGCTATTTCGGGGTCGACGTTTCTAACTTCATCAAGTGAATACATAAAATCCTCCTTTTGCATAAATATGCAAATTAATACATGAAAGTGGTTTCATTATAATTTATATGCCCTACACTTTCAATAATAATTTTATAAAAATTCATCAGTCTTCTCCAAGCTTAAGAGCCTGGGAGATTTTTAGAGCCGAAACCTGCCTTGCAAGGATTATAAAGCAGACCGCAATCATTACAAATATTATGACAAACATTCTTATCATATCCTCCGGCAAGGTAACAAGCTTAAGCGGCAGCACCATATCGCTCGCGCAGTATGCGATCTGTATAAGCGGTGCAAAAAGTCTCGATGCGGCAACTCCTATTCCCGCCCCGCAAAGAAGGGGAAGCACGGCCGAGAATATCTGCTCGTTAATAAGCATACCGAATACCTCGTTTTTGGACATACCCATCGCTCTTAAAACGCCAAGTAAAAGCTCTCTTGACGAAATAGTCAGAGTCCAGTAAATCAGATAGCCTATAAAGCAAAGCACCAGGATTACCATAAAACTCAAGGTCAAAATGCCATTGGTTCCCTGAAAGAGAGTGTCCGACTTCATATCCTTTATCTTTACATCAAGGTCCTCGAATTTCGAAATGCGTAAATCATTCTCTTTTATAAGTTCATATACCGCATCGGCGTTTTCCCCATCCTTTAAGTCGATCCACACCTCATATGGCTTTACCCCGATGGCGTTTTGTATCTCCGAAAGGTGAGCAACTATAAGGAACTGATCCTGGGTAAAGACGCTTCCGTTAGCGTTGTAATTGTATGTCTTATCCGCAAAGCCCGGGAAGTAATCTACAAAGTCAGCTATGATCCCGCTTATTTCCGTCCCCGAAACCTTGTAATTTACCTTATCTCCGATATTGTATCCAAGCACATCCCTAAAACTCGCCGAGCAAAGGATAAGATCCGTCTCCACGCTCATCTCGTTTAAATAGTCATAATAGTGCTTGTCGGACAGATGTTCCGGGAGAGACGTTGCCTCGCCGAACTCCTTGGTGTTGATACCCATAACCTTAACATACTCTCCCTTAACGCTTGCTCTCTCCTCCACATATACGCGGGCAGTTTTTTCCACCCCCGGAAGCATAGCGTACTTTGCAAAATCCGGCTCTGTATAAACAATAGGAATATCCGCGTCCATGGCAGCCGCAAATTTATTATTTGCCCAGGCTTCCTTAAGAACAACATCCGCTCCGGAAAGATAGGTAAGGTTTCTTATGTTATTCTCTTCTATCGTTCTTGCCACCGTTACGTTAAAGATGCCGAGTGATGCGGTAAGGACGAGAAATATCATAATAAAATACTGCTTCTTTGCGCTTCTTATTATCTCGGAAAAAGAGGCGTAAAACATAGGATTCCACCGCTTTTGCCCTATACGGTAAATAAGCTTTACCAAAAGAGGTATCACCCTCAGTATAAGCAGTGCAGCTCCAAGGATAAAAAGCGAGGAACTAAGATACAAAAGCGGATCAAGAGCCTCTCCCATAAGGACGCTGGCCTCTAAGGCTTCCTTTCTTCCGGAAAAACTGTAGTACCCGTACATGGAAACTGCCAAAAGTATAATATCAAGAAACAGCTTTTGCCAGATCGGCGTCTTGCTCCTTGCGCGTCCCGCCATAGTCTTTACGATAGAGCCTCTGGAGCCTATAACCGATGGCAGCACTCCCATAAGTATAGATATTACTGCCGCCCCGGCCATATAGATAAGTACGCTCGGGCTTATGCTTACCGGAAGGTATCGTCTTCCTTCAAATTCAAGAAATGCGCTGGCACTTCCCAGGGCCCTGCATAGAAGCGTTCCGAGAGGAAGTCCGAAGATGCAGCCGAGTCCCGTAACCAAAAGAGACTGCATCAGATATAGCGACAATATCTGCCCCTTGCTCGCACCTCTGCTCATAATTACCGAGATCTCGCTTTGCTCCATATTGTACATCTGTCCCGCTATCATATAGATGAATGCGCAGAGCAGCACAAGAACAGGAATCTGCAATATGATCAGTGTAGCGCTTATCTTCTTCTCATTTACAAGATAGTTTTCGAGAAAATAAAGGTACGCAGGTCTTTCTATCTCCGCATACTCCCCGGACCCTTCCAGTAAAGTATACGTATCGTCCAAAAGCCGTCCCACATCATTAAATGTAAGCGTCTTATAATCAAATCCCAAAAACCATGTGGTATTTTGATTATATGCCGTTTTGCTTTCAAGGAAGATTTCTTCATAAAGCTTATTCGAAATAATAAGCTCACTGTCAAGTCTGTCCGGATCTACCTGCCAGTAATCCGCCGAATCCTCCGTCGGCGCAAACACTCCGCTTATCCTTACCTTCAGCGGCTTTCCGTTTGGCAGGATCACATACTTAAACTCAAGCTCCTCACCGACAAGAAGCTCCATTCTCACAAAGCATCCGATGGTTACTATCGCCTCTATTGTATCGTCTCCGATAACTTCATCCGAATACATCTCACCGCTTATTACCGAGATATTGTTTTCGATATCTTCGAAGCCGCAAACCGTATATCTTCCGTCCTTAATGCTTGACTCGCGCATCTTCGTCGGAGTCGCGCTGGTACTTTGAAGATGATTGTATTTTAAGAGCAGTCCGCCGTCTAAACCCATCTCATCCATCAGGCCTTCAGCTTTTTCTTTAGCGGTATCATACCCGGAGGTATCGCCTTTTTTCTGCATCTTTCCGGTTATGCTGATAACAGTGGAATCTTTATTGTTTTTTTCCTCATACGAGGCAAACTCATCCCGCAGCATCCTCGTTAAAGAAGCCTCCCTGAACATAGGATATGCGCAGGCTATCGCTATAAGCAGAACATTGCCCAAAACCAGGCTAAAGCAGATCCACTTTTTATGTAAAAGCTTTTGAAGCATTATATGGAACAAAGCTTATCTCCTATCTTGCCAAAATAACCATTCCCTCACTGAGTCCGTCAAGAGCCACGGTATTTCCCTGAAGCGTTCTTCCGGGTGTAAAGTAATGTCTGATATTTCCCTTATCCGTCACCTCGATCACATAGCTTCCGTGTTCATCCTTCCGAAGCTCGCTGTCCCTAACAAGTATCACATTTCTGTACGAGACTGTTTCGTATGTCGCATTAAGCCTAAGCGGTAATTCCTCCGGCATGTTTTCCGTGATCGCAATATATGCTGAATCTGTTGTCACCTTTGAATTAAGCGTAGGGCTTTTACTCGAAACCACCTTGCCCTCGTAAATGTTTCCATGGTAATCGTCAAGCTCCACACTCATCCCGTACCAGAAAGTATTTCCGGTATCCTTAACGGAATACAAAGCCTTGTCTGCCTTATAGATCGTCCCCACAACAGTCCCGTCCTTTAGTTCATCATCTCTGTGGAAAACCTCTGTTGAGGCAATCTCTCCGCTTATAGGTGCCGTGATAAACTCTGTATCCCGGTTTTTATACATAGCATTTAAAGTCTTTGTAAGCTCTGAAATATACTCCTCCTGAGAAGCTATCTTTAAATCGTATGTGATGTTTATACTCTCGATATCAAGCTTTCCCACCTCGATCATCTTGTCGGCTTTCCAGTCATACATCTTATCAAGAAAGGCCTGTGCATCTCTGAGCTTCCTTGTTTTTTCGTCCCTGATATCCGTCAGATCTTCCTTCGCTCTTTTAAGCTTAAGCTCCTGCTCTAAGATATCCGCAGCATCAGCAGTGCCATGTATTTCAGCAATGGGGTCTCCCTCATTTACAAACTGTCCCTTAGTCACAAGCATATTTACAAATAAAGCCGAGCCGTAATCCGACTCATACCTTATATCCGCACTGTCCGTATAAACAAGATTTACCGGATTTTCCGCAACAAGGATCATATCTTCTTTCGCAAGAACTCTGGTCCCCGGAGAAGCTGCCGATGAACTGATGCCTGTTGTCATAAGCGTCGCGGCCGCAAGGACTACTGGAAATATCTTTTTAATCCGTAACATATACGACATCTCCTTCCTTTAAGCCTTCAGTTACTTCCGCATACATAAGGCCTACGACTCCGGTCTTTATCTCAACCGCTTCCTTGGCTCCATCTACATCCTTATATACATAGCAAAGACCGTTTTCTCTGTGAAGAGCGTTTACGGGAATCCGCAAAACATTTTCCCTGATATTTTTCTTAAGGCTGATGGCGGCCTGCATTCCCACCATTTCCGCCCTAGCTCCCTCTACTTTAAATATAGAGTAATAATCCTCTTCCTCTCCCATAAGCTTAGTTATCTCCGATGTCTCGTAAGGGATATAGGTAAGCTCATATTCAAGTCCGTCAATAAGTGCGGTTTTAGAATCATATAAGTCCGCTCCCTTTTGGGTCATATAATCGGAGTAAACATAGCATTCCTCATCCGAGGCGATTACGATAAAAGGAACGTCCTCGTCTATATACTCGCCCCGCCTTACAGTTCCGATCGCAGCGATCTTGCCGTCAAAGGGCGCGGCTATCCTGCTGCCGGAAAGCTTTCCTTTTTCAGTATTTAAAAGCTCCTGCAGATATTTTTCATCCAGGCTTTCAATCTCAAGCTTTTGTCTGTTAACAAGCGCCAGCCTCTCGTAATCTATGTTTTGAAGCTTGCACTTTTCTATCTCTATCTCACGCTTTCTATCTTCCGCTTTATTTGTCTCTCTGGTATTTTTCAGCTTCTTTTCTATTTCTTCATAGGCATCCGAACTGTTCTTCAGTTTCGCAAGAATGTCTCCTTCTTTAACCTCATCACCGACGGATACAAATATCTCCTCAAGCTCACCGCCGTCCGAAAAAGAAAGTTCCTCCAATTTAGGAAGTACGTAGCTACTGTAACCATCGTATACGTAAACCTCTCCGTACGCGGCGGCAGCAGTCTTTTCCGTACCGAGAGCCGGCTCTAAAAGCTCCGGTGCCTCGCTTTCCGTTTTAGGTGCGCACCCCGTAAGAAGTAAGAGTCCAAGAATTATAGCTTTTGCAATGTTCTTACTTTTTAACAACAACGTCTCCCTCCTTCAGTCCATCCGTAATCTCTATATACTCATCTCCAATAAGTCCCACAGAGATATACCGGATCTCTTTAAGTCCGCTTTCATCCGTCTTATATACGTAGTAAGTATCAAGGGCACTGTGTACCGCATCCGGCGTAACTCTTAATACATTTTTCTTTTCTTCCACGGTTATGTCGCAAAAGAGTCTTGTGCCGATGGTCAGTCTGTCATCCAGCTCTTCAAGTTCAAGATAAATATCTCCTTCTCCGGTACCGGCGGGCACTACCCTTGTTCTGTATTCATCCCCCTGATTGTTTGAAAGGACAACAGTGTTTCCCTCTTTAAAGAAATCTGGATACTCCTTATACTCCTCATTTTCCAAAACAAATACGCAGTGCGATGAATCAACGATCCTAATAACCGTAGTATCCTTTGCGTAATTATTGTTTCCTGATGTAAGCGCAGCGCTGACGTAGGAAACCGTTCCGTCCATTCCGGCATATATCTTGCATCCGGCCAGCTTTTCTTCCACTTCTCTAAGCCTTAAGGACGCTACCGATACAGCATCGTCGTAGCTTTCGATCTCGGCTTCGTACGCTTTTTCCAGATCTGTTATTGCGTTTTCGCGGTCAATAGTCGAGAGATTCCTGCTACTTAGCTTTTCAATATCGTAATCCGTAAGCTCTCTGGCCTGAGCCTTTAAAAGATTATTTCTTTCTATCGTATACTTAAGAGACGCCTTTTCCTCTTCGAGATCATCGCTTTTAAGCTTTGCGAGCAGAGTTCCTTTTTTAACGTCTTCTCCTTTAACGACAAAAACGGCCTCGACCTCCCGTCCGTCTAATCCGAATGAGAGTTCTTCGCCGTTTTCTTCCTGATATAATGCATATAATTTTCTCGAGAGTCTTACGTCGCCTTTAGTCACCTTTGCAAGCTCGTACTCCACCTCCGTCTCTACATTAGAGAGTACGATCTTGTACTTATCTTCATCTTCGGGTAACAAAGAACAAGCCACGCAGGAAACCGCGCAGCCGATGCTGATTAGGCTCGTAAGGATTATCGTATTTAATCTTCCTATATTGTGTCTGTTCATCCTAAAAAACTGTCTTCTATATTATTTTTTTGTAGATATTTTTGATATATCTCTATATAATAATACTGTTCTTTTAAAATATTATCAATAACAATCTCTAAAGGAGAAAAAATGTCCAAACAACTTACAGCTTATACTCTTCATATGGGACCCGCAAAATGCGCTGTTGACATCGGTGACGGAAGCGAAAGAGGCGAATACGTTAACCAGGATTACATGCTTAACGCCCTCGGAAGACCCCATCGCGGAGTCAGCCTTATGACCAGCTATTATCCTTTGGATAAAGAGTTTCCGATGAGAGCCCACGAAGCCTACAAAGATATGGAGATCGGCGGAGCCTGGGATTATCCTTACGATGACTACGAAACCTACAAGGGCGGCCTTGTCGGAATGAAGGATAAAGAGCCCTTTAACTGGATGGAAGATGTAAGACGCCACGGACAGGACGTTCTTATCACAATAACTATCGATCCTCATGTGGGCGACGACCATCTTATTGCCATCGCAAAGGATCTTTCGGTTTACGGCCGGGTTCTCGCCCGCATCAACCATGAGGCCACGGGAAACTGGTTTTCATTTAATAAGCGTGCTTCATATACCGAGGTTGCGGAGTTTTTTGCAAGAGTTTGCAAGATTTTCCACAAAGAGGCTCCCAATGTAAAGGTTATCCTCTGCCTCGACGGATACAAGGATCTTAAGTCCGAAAAGATGGAAAAAGAGGATGGGTTCATCCCCGCCATCAAGGCTACCGATATCTATTCCGTTGACAGGTATCTCGCCCTCCACTGGGGCTGGCCCTTTGATGTTGCCGAGCCCGGCGGAAATTCCTTCGCAAGATATAAGGTCGGCGATATTTACAAGCTTGCCAAGAAAAGCTACGAAAGATATACAAAGATTACAGGCGTTAAAAAGCCGATGGTTCTCTCAGAGCTTAATGCCGACGGAGACGTGACCGGCCCCTACGACCAGGCCAAAATGGTTAAAAAGTTCGTAGATCTTATCAAAAAAGATCCGGACAAGTGGCTAAGCGCCTTTACTCTCTACCAGTTCAGAGATAAGGGACGCCTCGGTCTTGAAATAGAGGACCCTAACAATAAAGACGTGGGCATAAAGCAGCCCGTATTTGATACCTATAAAAAGATCATCCACGACGAGTACTTTTTACCCGAGATGAAAAAAGGCAAAAAGACTGCTCTCCCCGCTCGCCTTCGCTGGGGCGGAGCCGAAGATGCGGACGGCCTTTCCATTCCTCTTTCTTTTGATGCTGCTCCCGTCTTTTGCGAGGCATACTTCGAGGATGACCTTAAGGCCAAAAACCTTATGATGGAGCTTAACGGACGCTGGTTCTACAAAGCTCCCGGCACTACTTTTGTAGACTTTATGCCTGCATTTTTCGAAAAGCCCCTAAAGGGCGCCGCAAAGCTCGAACTTAAGATCTTTGCGCCCCCTGCAAGCGGAAAGAACGATCCTTCTCAGGGTAAGGACTGGCAGATTAACTATTACACCGAGATAAGCTCGCTTCCAAAAATCAGAATACGCACCACACCGGTTGCTAAATAAGGAGAGATTATAAAATGAAACTTTTAGAGGATATGATTAGAGAAAAGGGTATCGTAAAGCCCGGAAATGTTCTGAAGGTGGACAGCTTTCTCAATCATCAGATGGATATAAAACTCTTTAACGAAATGGGAAAGGAGTTTAAAAGGATCTTTAAGGACAAGCCTATAAACAAGATCCTCACCATCGAAGCCTCCGGTATAGGTATCGCCTGTGTTGCCGCTCAGTACTTTGATGTTCCCGTGGTATTTGCAAAAAAGGCTCAGAGCATAAATATCGACGGAGACGTATATTCCACCCAGATCACATCTTTTACCCACAAAAGAGAATACCAGGTTATCGTATCAAGAAAGTACCTCTCCCCCGAGGATCATGTACTTATCATCGATGACTTTCTTGCCAACGGATGCGCTCTTCAGGGACTTATCGATATCGTAGATACAGCCGGTGCCACCGTTGAAGGAATCGGAATCGCCGTCGAAAAGGGCTTCCAGGATGGAGGTACTTTAATAAGGAGCAGGAAATACAACCTCCACAGCCTTGCAATCGTTGAATCCATGAATGCCGAAACAGGCGAGATAGTTTTCCGTGAGGATAATTAATGGAAAAATATAAGCGAATCAAAAAAAGAATATTCGATATTATACAGATCGGACAGAGGGGTGATTTTGCCTCTCTGTCCTTTGATATATTTTTGGTAGTTATAATCGTACTTAATATTATCTCCCTCGTTCTCGAGACCTTCCCTCTCCCATCCGGACTTCTCAGCTTTCTTCACATAGTGGAGATAGTTACGATAATCCTATTCGGCGTAGAGTACATCTTAAGGATCTGGACTTCAAATCTTCTTTATCCGGCTGAAAGCCGTGGCAAGGCAGTGATCAGATTTCTCATTTCCTTTGACGGAATAATCGACCTGCTCTCCATCGTACCCGTCTTTTTCCTTACAGGATTTTCAGCTTTCAGAATGCTCAGAGTAGTAAGGATCTTTCATCTCTTTCGTATAAACGCCACATACGATTCCTTTAACGTAATAACAACGGTTTTACACAAAAAGAGAAAGCAGATCCTTTCTTCGGTTTTTATAATCCTTATACTCATGCTTGCATCTTCACTGTGTATGTACAGCGTTGAAAACCCTTCCCAACCCGAAGTTTTTAAAAACGCCTTTTCCGGTCTTTGGTGGAGCGTTTCAACAATACTTACCGTCGGATACGGTGATATATATCCCGTTACCGTACTTGGAAAGATCCTGGCTATAGTGATCGCCATCCTCGGAGTCGGAGTTGTTGCCATACCCACCGGTATTATTTCCGCAGGTTTTGTGGAGCAGCACAACTTCCTTGAGACAGGAAGCCTTCCCGAAACAAATACCCAAAAGTATTCCGGGCGCAAGGCCGCTCCCCCCTCTTCTCCGATAATCGACAAAAACGAAAATCTCTGTGAAAGGATCCTCAGAGACAGAGCTGCCTGCGATCCCGAGACAAGGAATAAGTTCGACCGGTATTTAGCCGAGCTTCTAAAGGATTAAAGTTGAAATCTTAACGTTTTTATTTTATACTCATAACTGTAAACATTTTTTATATACGGAGCATTTATGAATATAGCGATAGTTGATGACGACCCTACAATCAGGATCAGTCTTCGGCATTTTCTACATAAATGGCATACTGACAACCACATTGACCTTAAGATGACCGAGTTTGACGGCGGTGAAGAGTTCTTGAGTTCATGTAAGGAAGGCGCTTTCGATATAGTTTTTATGGACATTTTTATGGACAAGAAAAACGGTATCGATACTTCTATTGATATGAGAAAGATTGACAAAAATATTGTTCTTGTCTTTCTCACATCCTCTACCGACCATATGCCCGATGCATTCTCGGTACACGCCTTCGGTTACCTGATAAAACCTCTCCTTCCCGATAAGCTTTACCAGGTTATGAACGATATCTGGGCTATCTTAAGTCCGGTCGAGGAACAATATCTTAATGTCACCACAGGCAAGTTGGAGCTTTCCATCAGATATTCAGACATTCTTTACATTAACTCAGACTCCAACTACTGCATAATCCACTGTCCCGAACCAACTAAATGCCGTGGTCCCTTTTCGGTACTCTGTGAGCCGCTTTTGGATAATCCCGATTTTTGCCTTATAAACAGAGGTATAATCGTCAATATGGCTCATGTGGACTGTACAGACTCTACCTGCTGTACAATAGACAACGGAGACCAGCTCCCCCTCAATACTAAAAAAGCTACTACGATAAAGCAAACCATAGCTACATACAAATTCGAGCACAGATAAATCTGTGCTCGTTTTATTTTTCTATTTATTCTATTTATTGAATCCAAAAAATCCCACAACCGTCTAAACCGATGCCGATGTCGCATCCTCTTCCGCTTCGATCTTTCTGTTATTCTCAACGATAGCGAAGGCGATGTTGTTGGCATGGTCCCCTACTCTCTCGAGTCCGGATACGATATCCGAGAAGATCATACCTGCCTCGGGAGTACATTCTCCTCTGGTAAGACGGTCAACGTGATTTTGCTGAAGTTCTTTTTCTTTAGCGTCAATCTTTGCCTCGAGGTCGATGATGTCCTGCATATGTGTTTCATCGCCCTTAACAAACATATCGATGGCATACTGAATATTTGTATTTACCATATCCAGCATATCGCCAAGTTCCTTCTGAGCTTCCTTGGAAATAACAGCTCCATTTTCCTTCCTCATAACAGCGGCGTCTGCGATATTCTCGGCATGGTCTCCGATTCTCTCGATATCGTTGGCCACATGGAAAAGGGCACCGATCTGTTTCAAGTCTTCGATAGGAAGGGTTGTCTGGTTTATCTTTACAAGGTAATTCGTAATTGCATGGTTAAGATAATCGATGTTTTTCTCAACCTCATATACCTCGTCGATATCTTCCTGGTCAAGAGTGATCAGCGCGTTCATAGCGCGATTTAAGTTCTCACTGGCAAGAGAAGCCATACGGTCAAGCTCTTTTATAACTTCGATAACGGCAGTCGCAGGGTTAAATACAACCTTCTCGCCGATAAACTTAAGCTGGCCGGCAGCACGGTAACCGACTTTCTTGTCCTCTCCTCTTACACATGCACAAGAGAGCTTTACGATAGGCTTTAAGAACGGGAAGAGCACTATAACCTGGAATACCTTTATAAGGGTATGGGCATTAGCTACGAAACGTCCGTTGTCGTTGTTTGAAATAGCCATAAGTCCGTCAATAACAGGCTGCTTAGCAACAGCAAGTACAATATAGATAAGGACCGTACCTATCACATTGAACCAAAAATGTATAAGCGCGGCTCTCTTTGCATCCTTTTTACCTGAAAGAGAAGCAAGAAGCGCTGTCGCCGTTGCACCGATATTACATCCGAGGATGATATAAAGGATGATGTCAAGGCTAAGGAGATCCTGCTGTGCCATAAGAAGGGCGATGCTGACGGTAACGGAGGAGCTCTGGATTACAGCCGTAAGAGCGGTTCCGATTAAGGTTGCGAAGAACGGATTTCTAAGAGAACTTAAAGTATCAACAACCAATGCGTTGTCCTTAACCACGCTCATAGCATTCTTCATAGTCTCAAGACCTACGAAAAGAATACCGAAGCCGACAATAATCTCGCCAATCTGTTTAACCTGTTCTTTTTTGGTAAACATTACGATGAGTACGCCAATAAGAAGAATAAGCGGAGCGACCGCAGAAAAATTAAAAGAAACGAGCTGTGAAGTAATTGTTGTACCGATATTGGCACCGAATATAACGCCGGCTGCCTGGTACAGGTTCATAAGCCCTGCGTTAACAAAGCTGACTACCATCGCTGTACAGGCTGATGATGACTGGATAGCTGCGGTAAAGAAAATACCGACTAACATTCCGGTAAAACGATTGGTTGTAAGTTTTTCAAGAATACGTCTGAGTTTAGCGCCGGCTGCTTTCTCGATAGCGACGCTCATGAGTTTCATTCCGAACAGAAACAGGCCCAATCCGCCTGCCATGGATAATAGAGTTCCTAGATTCATAGAAATACCTTTGTTTCCTTCTTTCATGTCCGATCTTCGTATCGGATAAATTTTTACCTATTTGTATCTACGTTTTATATTGTATAAAAAATTCATCCCCATAATCAACTGATAAAACGTACAACTTTTAAGATAATTTTACATACTTTTTAATTGCTTTTAACAAACAATAAGAATTATCAAGAATAATCTGTCAACTTATAAGGCCGTAATGGACAAGGGCTTTGTAAAGTCCATCGTTCTCCAAAGTGTCGGTTACGTACTCTCCCGCTTTCATCGCAAGTTCGGAGCCACCTCCCATGCAGATGCCGTGTCCCGCTCTTTCAAGCATATCAAGATCATTGTTGCTGTCACCGATGGCATAGGTATCGGACAGAGAAAGTCCCAGTTTATCACAGACCATCTCAATTCCGTCCCCCTTGGACGAACCTTTGGGTATAAACTCATAGATAACGCCGTCGGCATGTCTTATAGGATCGACAAATGAAAATATTTCCTTCCCGATAGTTTCAAAATCAGTCTCGGGAAAAACATCGGCGGAAAACTTGTTTATCTCTTCTGTCCCGTCGTACTCTCCCGTAAGCTTCGCTCTGTCACCGAGCTTATTGAAGAGATAATCTACGTAAGGATCCTTCTCAAATCCAACCGGGGAGATATAATGGTACTCAGGTCCTTCCAAAACTATCGGCATATCGCACTTATCCGCGATATCAATTATCCTTCTTACTTCATCCTCCGAAAGACATTTATTGTAGAGCACCTTCCCGTCAAGCTCAATATAATTTCCGCAGGCGGCTACTATACCGTCAAATCCGATCCCTAAAAGAGATTCGTCAAGTATATTGCTCTTGGCTCTTCCGGTATTTATAAAAGCTAAGTGTCCGTTTTCCCGTAGTTTTTTTATCGCCTTTTTTGTACTCTCAGGAATACGTAATTTCTCATCCCAAAGAGTACCGTCTATATCAAAAAATACTGCTTTCATTTTAAGATTACCTTCGATCTGCAATTCAGTTCTTTATCTTTTATTATTTATATCATAAAAACATCTTTTCAGGATTATATAAACCATCTTCATGTTTCTTATAAATACCGGCAAAAGTCATATCCGGGCGGTACACTCTGACACAGGATTGTATCTTTACCGCATTTATCTCTTTAGAATTTGAATTTAGGTTTACATAATCATCTGCTTCGACCAATTCCGAAGCAGTAAGGACATTACCGTTTTCCAGTCTGTAAAGTGCCTCATCGGTAACTTTCATCTTTGGATAATCCGGAAAGAGTCCGTCCACAGGTCTTACAATTTCTTCAAGTTTTCCCTCATCCTTTAGACTTTGTATCTGAGGCAAGGTTAGAGCCTCTTCCTTTCCGAAGATTCCGACCCGCGTCCTCTCGAGGCTTTGCATACAGCCATATACGCCAAGCTTCTCTCCGATATCGTTGCAAAGAGTCCTGATATAAGTCCCCTTGGAGCAATGAACCCGCATCTTTACAACAGGCAGCTTTATCTCAAGGACCTCTATCTCATGAACAGTAATCTTTCTTGGTTTTCTTTCAACCTCTATGCCTTTTCTTGCAAGGTCGCAGAGCTTCTGACCGTTAACCTTAAGCGCAGAGTACATAGGCGGGATCTGCTCTATATCGCCTATAAAGCTATTTATTACTTCCTTTACCTTATCCTCGGAAAGGAGTTCCAAATCCGTCTCAGAGGCTTTATTAACCACCTCTCCCGTAGTATCCTGGGTATCGGTACACATTCCCAGTAAAAGCTCTGCCACATACTCCTTGTCATGGTCCATTAAAAGCTCAACAACCTTTGTCCCGTTCCCCAGGCATATAGGCAGTACTCCAACCGCGTCAGGGTCAAGCGTGCCGGTATGTCCGATCTTCTTCTGGCCGAATATTCCCCTCAGCTTCGCTACGACGTCAAAGGAAGTAAAACCCTTTTCTTTATATACATTTACGATTCCGTTGTAATTATTTGCCACAAATTTCAGTACCTTTCAATATCTTTCTGCAGCTGTGCCTTCAGGGCTTCAAGGCTCTCAAACTTCGTTTCGGGGCGTCTGAATGCGCTAAGTTCTACCGTAGCTTCCTCGCCATACAGATCTCCGTCAAAATCGTAAAGATAAGTTTCTACGCTTGGTCTTACTTCTCCACCCACAGTCGGCTTGCACCCAACGTTACTGATAGATCGATAAACCTTTTCCTTAACCTCGGTCTTTCCGGCATACACCCCAAAAGGAGGAAGCAGCTTATTTTCATCCGGATAAATATTTATAGTAGGGAAACCGAGGGTATGTCCTATATGATTTCCTTTGACAACAGTCCCCGTTACAGAATAAGGCGCACCAAGCAGACTTTCAGCCTTTTCCATATTTCCGATTGCAATACACTCTCTGACTAAAGAAGAAGAGATTTCTTCTCCGTCGGCATTTTTTACCTTGTCTATGAGTTTAAAATCGTAATCGTACTCCGCGGCCATAGCTTTTAAAAGCTCCGCATTTCCCTCCCCTCTTCTTCCGAAGGAAATATCCGTACCTGCTACGATAAACTTTGTGTTTAGCTGTCCTACGAGGTAATCCACAATAAATGTACTCGGCGGTATAGCCGCAGTCTCAAGAGTCATAGGAAACTCAACCAAAAAGTCGAAGCCCATTCTCTCGAAGATGCGATGCTTCTCCTCATTGGTAGTAAGCACATGTGCATCCCCTCCGAAGAGAACCGACGGCGGCGGATCAAAAGTAAAAACGCATGCCGCAAGGCCGCGCTTCTTAGCCTGCAATACCTCGTCAAGAAGCCTTATGTGCCCTAAGTGCACTCCGTCGAACTTTCCTATTGCAACTGCGGTCTCACGCTCTATATAAAATTCAGATGTATCTGCGATTATTTCCATACTTATTTGCACTCTAAATCAAAAAAACACATATAATATAACAATTAGTACACCATTGTTATATTATATGTGATTTACGGCTTTTTGCAATAGCGAAGAAATTCGCTTGTATTGTGTTCAATCCTGCCAAGAACGCCCGCTGACAAGTGAAATAAGCTCAGTGCGATTAGAGCACTCTGTTTTTTTCAGTATATTTTTCATATGGAATTTTACCGTATTCCCGGATATAAACAGTTTTTCAGAGATCTCGCCATTGCTTGAGCCTTCCAGGATCTGTTCAAGTACTTCCACTTCTCTCGGTGAAAAACAGTATTTCTCCGCAAAAGCTTTAAGCCTTAATTCCTCATCTTCTTCGGAAGCGTCTTCCGCCCTATCATTACTTACATCACTCTTTGTTCCTGCATTATCGGAATATACCCAGAGTATAGAGCTCAGGATGATCAAACCATATAAAGCGGCGTTTACAATTATAAGAAGCAACATGTTGTCTCTGACAAAGGGAGCAATTCCAAATCCTGCGCCTTCTCCGAATCTTCCAAAGAAAAGACCACCCATAGCCAGGAAATACAGCTCTTTATTATCAGTTGCATAGTCCGTAAAACAAACCGCTCTAAATACTGAATAAAACCCTGTTACAAGATAGTTTACAAGCAAGATCACAAAAGCGTTATTATAATAATCTCTTAAGGCCAGCATTATAAACGGAACAACTAAAAGCACGATGCAGATCATCCTGCCAAGCTTCCTGTTTAAATCATTTACAACTCCGGCAATAACAAGGCTTATGGCGTAAAAGGCTCTTGAAAACTCTAAAACATTTGACTGATCCGGCACATTTGCAAGAGGATAAAAGCTTGAAAGTTCATTGATCACTCCAAATAAAAGGATTACCGCTGCTGCAAACACCACACTTCTATATTTCTTTCGGCCGCCTTCTTCTTTCTTTGAAGCATTTTTAGACGCACTGCCCTCATACTCCTTCAGATTTCCAAGCAATATGACAACTATAAGATTGAGTGCATTTATTACAGAGTAAATGATAAGAACTCTTTCATTAAGTAAGAAATTATTCGTCCCCATAGACGAAATGATCCATGAACCGACGCTTCCAAAACCGCTTCCAAGTCCGAAAACAGTGCCGCGTATTTCTTTTGAAATATTGACAGAAAGCACGGTAAGATATGATCCTGCGTTCAGTCCGATACTGAAATTAAGAAGCATTCCGGCAGGCACCATTGTCCCCGGACCTTTTGCAATAAACAAAAGAGCTGTGAACATTATTTCAAGTATAAGTATGCCGCCCGAAAAAACTCTTCTCTTACCGATTTCGGGAAATCTGCGAAGGATTATTCCGTAAACAGCCATTCCAAAGCATTGAGCTGCGTAGGCCAAAAAAGCAAAGAAAAGACCCGTATTTGCTCCTTTCAGTATGCCTCCCAGCCTGTGGTACCATGTTAAAAAAGCGGTGCCTGAGAAAAGAAAACTCAGCCCGATATATAAAAAAGTAAGCAGTGCTTCTCTGCTATGTTTTTTTAAGGTAGAAAAATACATCTCAATATTCAACTTCTTTTTCTCCATAAATACTTTTTTATTACAACTATAATTATAGACTCTTACAGCTTACCAAACAATTATTATTTCATAAGCAATTCTTTAAAAACAGCGCAAAACAGCTTTTCCTACCCCTATCACCTACACAAAACTACCCCTGCATTTTCCTCCATAACTACCCCAAAGATAGTAGCAATGGGGTAGGCTCTCATATATTATACACTTATCCTAAAACAAAACAAAAAGGAGGTTTTACTTATGAAGATATTTAAAAAGATTTTAGCTTCATTAACAAGCGCTGCTTTTGTAGCGGGTGCAATCTTTACCTTTCCGGTAAATTCTATGGCGGCAGTTACTTTACCGGATATCAATCCAAGCTACGCAGATGCCCAGTATGATGTCTATGCAAACGCAACAAGTCCATTTGAGAAGCTGGGCAGCGAGAATCGCATCATTCGCTTCGATGCATTTCTTTACGATGGTACAAAAGCATCACTTGATGATATAACGGTTGATACATCCGCGAAAAAACTGACCTTATCCGGTCTTGTAACAAAAGGACTTGATATCGACAGCTCTGATTGGACAATAGAATTCGTCGGAACAAATAAGATTTTAGGCAGGGTTTGTGTCGACTGCGAATCTGCTACTATTTCCTTGGCCCCAAACTCTACCTTATCAGTCGCCACCACTTCTTTGGACGACGACAGTCAGTCCAAGATCCAGGGCAATCTTAATCTGTCTGGAGATACTGTTTCCAGCAAAAGCTTAACCGAAAAAGACGGACCATATAACAGCGTATTAGGTCCTGTAATCTTTTCAAACAAAACAAGCAGCACCACCGATGATCCATCTTCTCCTTCTGATCCTGAATCTCCTTCAGATTCTGAATCTCCTTCTGATTCTGAATCTCCTTCAGATTCGGAAGTCGGCTCACATGAATACTATATAGCAAACTATAACGCATCTACTCAAAATACCGCCAATCGTATAAACGAGCTTGCAAAATCTTCCAAAGATCCTGTCACAGTAGAGTTTGATGAAGGAGACGCTCTCCCTCTTAACATTATGAATGAGATTAAGGCTTCAAATAATATTACCCTATCCTTTACCTTCACATACGAAAATGTAAATTATATTTGCAAGGTAACTCCCGCAAAAGCAAAGCTTTATGTCAAGGACGAGATTCCCTGGTACGGTCCCCTTTACCTTATGCAGTACTTTGACGTAACAAAGATTTAACAGTAAACCGTTTCCTCAAATCGCATTCATGCGAAACCAAAAAGTCCTGCGCTCTTTTTTAAGGCGCAGGACTTTTATTATATTACTTTAATATACAAAATACTAAATCTTTGATCAGCCAAGCTGCTCCGCGATCTTATCGCTCAGATTGTTAACGCAATCGTGGAAGGTGCCTATCATATTGCAACCCGCGGCGCGATCATGTCCGCCTCCTCCAAACTGCATAGCTATCTTAGCCACATTAACCTTTTCCGAGGAACGAAGGGAAACCTTAAACTCCTGAGGGCCAACCTGATACATAAATATCGCAACATCAATTCCGCGGATATTGTTAAGCTGGCTTACGATTCCTTCGTAATCCTTGGGCTTTACGCCGTAGAAATCCGCCGTTCTGGAGTCTACAAGGCTTACTATACATCTCTCATCCATAAAACGGACGCTCTCCATCATGCATCTACCCATGATCTGGGACTGAAGATAAGTCTTCTCAAAGAAAACTCTCTTTATCAGCTTTGAAAAATCAAAACCGAATTCCATAAGGTCCGCTGCTCTTCTCATAGTATCCGGAGAGGTGCAGGAATACTGGAAGACTCCGGTATCCGTAACCATTCCCGCGTAAAGAGCCATAGCGGTATCCTTATCCATCCTGTCCTTGTCCATATACTTGCAAAGGACCTCAGCCGTAGCGCTGATCTCAGGCTCGACTATATTAATATCTCCGCATCCCTCATTGCTGATATGATGGTCGATATTGATGGTCTTTTTGGCGCTGTCAAAGTATTTCTGTGCTCCGCCGAGTCTGTCGTAATTGCAGTCAAGGGCAAAATACACATCATACGGCTCCACATCCGGAAATCCCTGAATAATATCATTGTATCCTACAAGATCCGAAAAGATCGAAGGCGGATATTCCAGATTTACATCCACCTTCGTATCCGGCATAGATCTCATGATATAGTTTCTAAGGGCCAGACAGGAGCTTATGGCATCTCCGTCGGGTCTGATATGACCGCTGATACCTATTCTCTTAGCGCCTTCGCACTCTTTTAAAATATCAAAACATTCTGCCATATATCACACTCTCTGTTCAAACTGCTAAATCTGCTCCTCGGAAGAATCTTCCTCAGATTCATCTCCCCGCTCTTTTGCAGCGCTCTCGTCCTTTGCGATAACTTCATCGATCTTGTGTGTCATATTGACACCATACTCGATGGACTGGTCCATAACAAAGTTGATCTCGGGAGTATTCCTGAGATTGAGTCTGTGGGCCAGTTCGCGTCTTATATAAGGCGCAGCGCTCTTTAATCCCTTAGCGGTATTGTCCCTGTCCTCTTCGCTTCCGAGAACAGAGATCCAAACCTTACAAGTCTTTAGATCAGGCGCTACCTGAACGTCCACAACGCTTGTCCAAGGGCTGATGCGCGGGTCTTTGATCTCATCCCTTATGATAACGGAGAGCTCTTTTTGAACCTCTCCGTTAACACGGGTATTTTTAATACTGTTTTTACGCATATTACCTGGGTACCTCTACCATAATGTATGCTTCTACCTGATCGAGTTCCTGTACCTTATCGAATCCGTCAAAGACAAGTCCGCACTCAAATCCGGCCTTAACTTCCTTGACATCATCCTTGAATCTCTTAAGTGAAGCAAGATCACCTTCGAAGATCTGCTCGCCTTCACGGGTAATACGAACCTTGCATCCTCTCTGGATCTCACCGTCAAGTACGTAAGAACCTGAGATATTACCGATAGCGGATGCCTTGAAGATCTGACGGATCTCTGCATGTCCGATGATCTTTTCCTCAAATACGGGATCAAGCATACCCTTCATAGCAAGCTCGATATCTTCGATAGCCTTGTAAATAACATCATAAAGTCTTAAGTCAACGTTCTCTTCCTCAGCAGTTGCCTTTGCGGTAGCATCGGGACGAACGTTAAATCCGATGATGATTGCATTTGAAGCACTGGCAAGTGAAACGTCGGACTCATTGATAGCACCAACGCCGCCGTGGATGCACTTAACTACTACTTCATCATTTGAAAGCTTTGTAAGGGATTCCTTAACTGCCTCAACAGATCCCTGTACGTCTGCCTTAACGATGATATTAAGCTCCTTGAGGTTACCTTCCTTGATCTTGGAGAAGAGGTCCTCAAGGCTCATGCGGCCCTTGATCTCCTCAAGCTTCTTAGCCTTGTTTTCAGCCTTATAGGTCTCTGCAAACTGTCTTGCAGTCTTATCGTTCTCATGTGCAAGGAATACCTCACCTGCCTCGGGTACATCGGAAAGTCCGAGGATCTCAACGGGAGTCGAAGGAGTAGCTTCCTTTACGCGGCGTCCCTTATCGTCGATCATAGCTCTTACCTTACCGTAAGCAGCTCCGGCGGAGATAAAGTCTCCAACGTGAAGAGTACCCTTCTGTACAAGTACTGTTGCCACAGGTCCGCGTCCTTTATCAAGCTCTGCCTCGATAACAAGACCTCTTGCGGTTCTGTTGGGGTTAGCCTTAAGCTCAAGTACGTCAGCGGTAAGAAGGATCATATCAAGGAGATTGTCGATTCCTTCTCCTGTCTTAGCGGAAACGGGAGCAAATACTGTACTTCCGCCCCAGTCCTCTGAAATGAGCTCGTACTCTGAAAGCTCCTGCTTTACTCTGTCGATATTTGCAGAAGGCTTATCGATCTTATTTACAGCAACGATGATCTCAACGCCTGCTGCCTTCGCATGGTTTATAGCTTCTACTGTCTGAGGCATAACACCGTCATCTGCAGCTACTACAAGGATTGCTATATCTGTTGAGTTAGCACCTCTCATACGCATCGCTGTGAATGCTTCGTGTCCGGGAGGGTCGAGGAAGGGGATGGTTCTTCCCTGTACATCAACTGTATATGCACCGATAGCCTGGGTAATACCGCCGGCCTCTTTATCGGTAACCTTTGTCTTTCTGATAGCGTCAAGGAGTGAAGTCTTACCATGGTCAACGTGACCCATAACGCAGACAACGGGAGGCCTGTCCTTAACAAGAGAAGGATCCTCCTCATCCTCCTTAAGGAGCTCTTCGACAATATCAACCTTAACCTCGTGCTCGCAAAGGATCTCATACTCCA
>ODAI010572196.1_pt1 | contig 29634 bp, 29 predicted proteins | sample 1539321 | NCBI WGS metagenome assembly ODAI01 (sample SAMN02144231, study PRJEB22623) | gut metagenome | biome: sheep rumen | host: Ovis aries | place: New Zealand
CGTTGCTCCGGCTACGAAGTGGAACGTACTTCAACTGATTGATTGTTCGCCCCTTCGCTCCATCCCCATTACAGGGACTTCCTCGCTACTATGGGCTCTGCTGACTTCTCACAGTTCGTTGTTACTACGGCTAATGAGACCGCCTGTGAGACCTCCACGCTTAAGGTGCGCGCTCTTTCCCTCCGTGTACCTGCCGCATTTACTCATACTTCCAGCAACTTTTGGACTTCATCGCTTCTTGCCGACTTATCCGTATTTCTGAGCCTTATATGCGGTTCCTGTCCGTCAGGTCAGAGGTTTGCTTACAGCTTCCTTCAGATTCCATCTCACGATGGACACCCTTGCTGTTCGGCTATGCGCTTCGTCGTTGCCTACGTGCGCTCGGGACTTTCACCCGTTAGAGCGCGCCCATGGCGCGCGTACAAAAAATCCTGCCGCACCTCACATAAAAGATGCGGCAGCACTGTCTTGCAGATCAGCCCTTATAAGATTCTTCACGGAGCTCCTTCATCAACCACTCCGATTCGCTCCACCGACTCCATCCGGATCAGCTTCTCCTTCTCCCCCTTCGGCGTCCCGATCCTCACCAGCATCCAGTCCTCATCCACATCGAGGATCGTATTGGACCCGTGCTTCGTATTCCCGTAGTTGATCACATCGACATCCCCATGATCCTCCTTGAAACCGAGGATCACCTCCTGCCCGATATAGTCCTTCGCCGCCGTGACCAGCGACTGCCGTTCCTCGTGAAATGAAATCCCTCTCGTCTTTGTCAGCGACTCCTCAAGCGCCGCAACCCTCTTCTTGAGCGACGAAGCCTCCAGAAAGGCCATCAGCCCGAAGATTCCGAATACAAATGCTAAATACTCCATATCAGGCCTCCTCACTTAAACTCCACCGAGAGCACGGACGCCACCGGGATCAGCTTCTCGATGGTCCCTTTCTTCGTCTCCGCCTCCACCTTCATCCTGCCGCCCTCGAAATCGAGAATCGTGCAGTCGGAGTCCCACAGATCGGGGTCACCCTCGTCCTCAAAGAAGGTCAGTCTGCATTTCTTATTGAGAGCCCCCTTGAGCAGACGGCTGACCGGGGTTGCCGGCAGCGGGGTTTCATTTTCCTCCCTGACGTTATCCTTCAGCAGGTAATCGCAGGACACTCCCAGAAGTTCCGCGACCTCCCCGATCCGGTCGATATCCGAATACACCCATCTCCTCCGATAAAAATAAAAACAGCGCCGCCCCTTAAAAGGAGCGGCGCCGCCTCATGTCTTATCGTAAATTTTTAAGCCTGTATCAGCCTTCCACCTTCAGCAGATCGTCGCCGACCTTGACCTTGCCGGTCTTCAGCGGCTTCACCACGCTGTAATCATCCGTGTTGCAGATGATGCACGGTGTTGTGACCTTGTAGCCGGCCTTCTTGATTGCGTCGATATCGAAGGAGACAAGCAGGTCGCCCTTCTTGACTTCCTGTCCGTCCTTCACATGGGTCTCGAAGAACTTGCCGCCGAGCTGGACAGTGTCGATACCGATGTGGAGCAGGATCTCGGAACCTTCCTTGGAAATCAGGGAAACTGCATGCTTGGTATCAAACACGGAATCCACCTTGCCGTCGCACGGTGCGTAGAGCTTGCCTTCAGACGGCTCGATTGCCACGCCGTCGCCCAGCATGCACTGGGCAAACGTCTCATCCTCGACCTCGCACATCAGCTTCATCTCGCCGTTCATGTGCGCGGCATAGACAGCATCTTCCATCGTCTTGGTCTTCTTCGGCGCTTCTGCTGCCGGAGCGGGTGCTGCCACGGTGTCCGGCATCACAATCGTGCCGAAGTGGACTTTCTCAACGAACTCCTCGAAGTTCGACTTGACAATCGTGACGGACGGTCCGTAGATGACCTGAATGCCGTTGCCCTTGACAACAACGCCGGAAGCGCCCGTGCTCTTTAAGAGGGCTTCATCTACAAGACTTGTGTCTTTCAGAGTCAGACGAAGTCTGGTTGCGCAGCAGTCAATATCGGTCAGGTTGTCAACACCGCCGACGCCCTGCAGGATGGCTGCGGACTTCGGATCCTGTGCGACGCCGTCATTCGGCTTGCCGCCGGCAAGACCGACGCCGGTTGCCTGACGGTACTCGTCCTTGGATACAAGGTGCATCGCCTCGTCATCCGCTTCACGTCCCGGAGTCTTGAGGTCCATCTTAAGGATGAAGGTGCGGAACACGATGAAGTACAGTACGAAGTATACGGCGATGACCGGAAGCAGCATCAGCCAGTTGGATTTTGCCTGGCCGGGCAGGACGCCGTAGAGAATGAGGTCGATCAGACCGTCGGAGAAGGTCGTGCCGACTGCGATCTTCAGGAAATGGCAGATCGCGAAGGAAAGACCTGCGAACCCTACGTGGATCGCGAACAGCATCGGAGCGAGGAACAGGAATGTGAACTCGATCGGCTCGGTGACACCGGTGATGAAGGATGTCAGCGCAACCGAGAACAGCAGGGAGCCTGCCTCTTTCTTCTTCTCCGGTCTCGCGCAGGAGTACATGGCCAGAGCAGCGCCCGGAAGACCGCCCATCATGAACGGATATTTGCCGACCAGGAAGCGGGCCGCGTCAACCGAGAATTTCGTGGTGTTCGGGGAAGCGAGTTCCGCGAAGAAAATGTTCTGCGCGCCTTCCACAAGAACGCCGTCGATCATCATGGAGCCGCCGACACCAGTCTGCCAGAACGGCATGTAGAAGATGTGGTGCAGACCGAACGGGATGAGCGCACGCTCGATGCAGCCGTAAATGAATGTCCCGAAGTATCCCGCCGACTGGACAATGCCGCCCAGTGCGTAGATGCCGCTCTGGATGATCGGCCATACCACGAACATCAGCGCGCCGACGATGATGCCGCCGACCATGCAGACGATGGGCACGAAACGCGTTCCGGCGAAGAAGGAAAGCGCGTTGGGCAGCTGCATTTTATAGAAGTTGTTGCAGAGAACACCTGCCAGGACACCGGCTAAGATACCGCCGAAAACGCCCATCTGCAGGGTCTGGATGCCGAGCACGGTCGCGATCGCGCCGTCCTTGACGCCCGGCTGTACGACGCCGTCAACGATCTGTCCGCTGATCTGCAGGCAGACGTTCATGGTGGTCAGCATGATGAGGTAGAAGATACCCGCGGACAGAACCGCGACACCCTTTTCCTTTTTCGCCATACCGAGAGCAACCGCCAGCGCGAAGATGAGCGCCAGGTTGCCGAAGACCGCATTGCCGGCCCCGTTGAACATCTGCATGAGGCCGTATAAGAACGTCCCCGGATGCAGGATCCCCGAAAGTCCGTATGTCGCGATGGTTGTCGGGTTTGTGAAAGAGCTGCCTATACCGAGCAGAATACCTGCCGGGGGCAGGACCGCGATGGGCAGGAACAACGATTTACCAATCTGCTGGGCTACCGCAAATGCTCCGCCGCCTTCTTTTTTTGCCATTACTATCCCCTCCTTTGGAAATTTATACAATTTTACATACTTAATAATATCAAACATTGTAAATATCGTCAAGGCATATCATACACCGGGAACCGACTCTGAAAAATGCATTTTTTGCATATATTTATTTAAATAAATTCATTTTTTCATTTTTCAGAGGCAGCTGCTTAATTGTGTTTATGTATTATCAGTGCTATAGTAATAAATTATTTAATAGAATTTTTATAATTATTATGGAGTGCTGACAATTGAACGATACAGTCTACCTTGACCGCATGCTCGGAATTATGTCCGGTTCATTCGATATAACCCGGCCGGTCCGGATCGAAGGCCGCGAGTATCCGGCCCGCGGTTTTTTCTTCTCTCTGAGCGAGAAATTTCTCGTGACCCAGAAAGTAAACCTGTGGAGCGCCCGGATGTATGAGCACGTCCTCTTCATGCGCGCCGAACAGTGTACGGAAGAGACGCTCAAAGAGGCAAAAAGCCTCATCGAAGGGTACATGGAAGAAAACTATGTCCGAAAAGGAGAGAAATATCCCGAAAAGGACCACATGGTCTCCTACATCACGGTGTGCATTCTCTCTGACAAAACCCCCAGAGAGATAGTCCTTGATGCGATCAGAAAATATAAATATGAAAAGAATTACCTTTTCACCGTGCGCGGACGTTCCGAAGGACGCCTCATCTGCGTGGACCTCGGCCGCGAGGAGATCACCTCCAACCGGTCGGCCAGGCAGGTGCTTAACATATATAAAAAGGGCTTTGGCGTCAGATAAAGCCCGATAAGAGGAGGGAAACCTATGAACATTTTACTCATTCTGCTGGTCAGCCTCGCGGTCCTTATCGCAGGCTATCTCCTTTACGGCCGCTGGCTCGCAAAGGAGTGGGGAGTCGATCCGTCCCGGAAGACTCCGTCCCATACGCTTGAGGACGGCATGGACTACGTGCCGGCCAAGGCTCCGGTCCTGATGGGCCACCATTTCTCGTCGATCGCGGGTGCGGGCCCGATCAACGGACCGATCCAGGCCGCGATCTTCGGCTGGGTCCCGGTTCTTCTCTGGGTTGTCGTCGGCGGCATCTTCTTCGGCGGCGTCCATGACTTCGGCGCACTGTTCGCATCGGTCCGCAACAAGGGCCAGTCCATCGGCGAGGTCATCCGCGACACGATGGGCCAGAAGGCAAAGCGCCTGTTCCTGACCTTCGCATGGCTGACACTGCTGCTCGTCGTGGCGGCGTTCGCGTCCATCGTCGCCTCCACCTTCGGCACGACCAATGCGGCCGGCAAGGCATTCGAGGGCGCCAACCTTGACGCGAACCTCTCCACCGCGACGATCTCCGTCCTGTTCATCGTGCTCGCGATCATCTTCGGCATCCTTGTCTACCGGAAAAATGTCCCGGTCGGCATCGCCTCCGTGGTCGGCTGCGTCGGCATCGTCCTGATCGTCGTGATCGGCCTCAACTGGCATCCGATTGCTCTCACCTACAACACCTGGATGTATGTCCTCGGCGTCTACATTCTGATTGCCTCGGTCACACCGGTCTGGATCCTGCTGCAGCCCCGCGATTACTTAAGCTCGTTCCTGCTCTACTTCATGATCATCGTGGCGGTCATCTCCGTCGTCGGCGCGGCCCTGACGGGCACGGGCTCCACCGAGATCCCGGCGTTCACAGGCTTCACGGCGACCGGCAACGGCCTCTTCACGAGCGGCACGGTCTTCCCGGCTCTGTTCGTCACGATCGCCTGCGGGGCGATCTCCGGCTTCCACTCGCTGGTCTCCTCCGGCACGACAGCCAAGCAGCTCGACAATGAGCGCGACGCCATGCCGATCGGCTACGGCGCCATGCTTGTCGAGTGCGTCGTCGCGGTCCTCTCGCTCTGCGCCGTCGCCTACGTCTGGAAGGAAGTCAATGTCCCGGCCGAAGAGCTGAAGCTTGCCAGCCCGACCATCGTCTTCGCGACCGGTCTCTCCCGCATGCTCGGCTCCTTCACCAATGAAGGCGTCCAGAATGTCATCTACCAGATGCTGGTCCTCGCCGTCTCCGTCTTCTGCCTGACCTCTCTCGACACAGCGACGAGACTCGCTCGCTACATGTTCCAGGAGTTCTGGCTCAACGAGGGCGAGACCCCGAAGGATGCGACCGGCATCCGCGGCACGCTTGCCAACCCGTACGTCTCCACCGCGATCACCGTCGTGCTCGGCGTCGCCCTGGGTCTCACCGGCTACTCCAAGATCTGGCCGCTCTTCGGCGCCGCCAACCAGTTGCTCGCCGCTCTCGGCCTCCTTGCCGTCTGCGCATGGCTCGGCTCCATCGGCCGCAACAACAAGATGTTCTACATCCCGATGTGCTTCATGCTTGTCGTCACGATCTGCTCGCTCATCCAGACGATCCTGGCCAAGGTTCAGGCCGGCGGCATGTGGAGCTACATCCAGGCAGGCATCGCGGTCGTCCTGGTCGTCCTTGCGATCGACCTCGCGATCACGGCCATGAACACGCTTAAGAAACAGCACGCGAAAGCATAACTCCTTAAAATGAAAACACCGGCGGATGCCCGATAAGGACCCCCGCCGGTGTTTTTATTTTACAAAATCAGTTCTTGCCCTTCTTTGTCACGACGGAGAAGATAACCGCCACGAGAAGAACCGCGCCCTTGACGACATACTGCCAGGAGTCGCCGATACCCAGGATCGACATACCCATGTTGATGACGCCGAGGAGCAGAGCGCCGATGATGACGCCCGGGATCGTGCCGGATCCGCCGTAAGCGGAGGCGCCGCCGATGAAGCAGGAGCCGATGGCGTCCATCTCAAACGATGTGCCGGTCGAGCCGTTGACGGAGCCGATACGGGCCAGGCAGAGAAGGCCGCAGAGACCTGCCAGCATGCCCATGTTCGCGTAGGCCAGGAAGTAGACCTTGTTCGTGTTGATACCGGAGAGCTTGGTCGCCTTCTCATTGCCGCCGACCGCGTAGAAGTAACGTCCGAAGGCCGTCTTCGATGTGATGAAGTTGTAGATCAGGCAGACTGCGACGACCCACAGCAGCATGACCGAGATGCCCTTGTAGTTGGAGAGCTTCCAGCAGTAGAAAATGAGAACCGCCGCAATGATCACCGTCTTGCCGTAATCGGTAAGAGCGCTGTTCTGGCGATAGCCGTTTTTCTTCTTGTTGGCACGGCTGCGCACGACGTTCAGGATCATGATGACGGACACGACACCGCCGACGATGAGCGGGGAGAGCATGACCGCGCCGCTGTCAAGGCCCGGGATCTTGATGTAGGCCGTGAAGAGGTTCAGGAAAGTCTGATTCTGGACGGCGACCGTCTTGGAATCAAGGACCAGACGTCCGATACCGCGGAAGATGAACATGCCGCCCAGCGTTGTGATGAACGGAGGAATGCGGACGTAGCCGATCCAGTAGCCGTGCCAGATGCCGGCCAGGATGCCCATGCTGATGCCGACGATGATGGCCAGGAACGGATTCATGGACAGGTTGGTGATCATGACGGCGACAACGCCGCCGACCATGCAGATGACCGAGCCGACGGAGAGGTCGATGTTGCCGCCGGTCAGGATGCAGAGAAGCATGCCGCAGGCCATAACAAGAACGTAGCCGTTCTGCAGGAGCAGGTTGGACATGTTCTGCGGATACAGAAGGCGGCCGCCGGTCAGGTACACAAACAGGAAGAATACGACCACCAGCGCGATGATCATCGTGTATTTTCCAAGAAAATCTTTCATATTAATTGCATTTTTCTTATCATTCATAGTAAGTGTCCTCTTTCCGAATTATTTGGAAGAACGGATGATCGCACCCATGATCATCTCCTGCGTGGTTCCGGCTGCCGGGAACTCTCCCACGATCCGCCCCTCGTTCATGACGTAGATGCGGTCGCACATACCGAGAAGCTCCGGCATCTCGGAGGAGATCATGATGACGGTCTTGCCGTCGGCAACCATCTTGTTGATCAGGCAGTAGATATCGTATTTCGCTCCGACGTCGATGCCTCGGGTCGGCTCATCCAGGATGAGGATCTCCGGCTCCGTGAACATCCACTTGCCGAGCAGAGCTTTCTGCTGGTTGCCGCCGGAGAGGTTGCCGACCTGCTGCAGGACGGACGGCGTCTTGGTACCCATCTCCTCCGTCATCTTCTCGGCGACGTGTCCTTCCTTGACGGTGTCGATGACGCCCTTTACGCAGACCTTGTCAAGTCTCGCCAGAGTCGTGTTGAACTGGATGCTCTCGCCCAGGATAAGTCCGTTCGTCTTTCGATCCTCGGTCACGTAGGCGATGCCTGCCTTGATGGCGGCTTCCGGAGATTTGAGCTCAGTCTTCTTTCCGTGCAGATACAGTTCGCCGGAAATGCCGGTCCCGTAGCTGCGCCCGAAAATGGACATCGCAAGCTCCGTGCGTCCCGCGCCCTGCAGGCCGGAGAATCCGACGACCTCGCCCTTGTGGGCCTTGAAGTTGACGTTGTCGTCGACGATCTTCTCCTCGTAGAGCGGATGGTGGACCGTCCAGTTTTTGACTTCAAGGCTGACCTCATTCGAGACGTGATGCTCACGCTCCGGGTAGCGGTCGTCCATGGCGCGGCCGACCATGCCCTTGATGATGCGGTCCTCCGAGAATTCGTCCACACCCTTGACCAGCGTCTCGATGGTGGAGCCGTCGCGGATGATCGTCGCCTTGTCGGCGCAGTATATGATCTCATTCAGCTTATGCGTGATAATGATCGATGTGAGACCTTCCTTCTTGAAGCTGAGCAGAAGGTCGAGGAGCATCTTTGCATCCTCGTCGTTCAGGGACGAGGTTGGCTCGTCGAGGATCAGGAGCTTGACTTCCTTGGAGAGCGCCTTCGCGATCTCGACAAGCTGCTGTTTGCCGGTACCGATGTCCTTGATCAGGGTCTGTGCCGACTCGTGCAGACCGACCTGGGCCATGTGCTTCTCCGCCTCGCTGAACGTGCGGTTCCAGTCGATCGTGCCGCTTTTGGTGCGTCTTTCATTTCCGAGGAACATGTTCTCACCGATCGTGAGCAGCGGGATCAGCGCCAGTTCCTGATGAATGATAACAATGCCTTTGGCTTCGCTGTCCTTCAGTGTCTTGAACTGGCACAGCTCGCCGTTGTAGAAAATCTCTCCCGTATAGGTTCCTACCGGATAGGTTCCCGAGAGAACGTTCATCAGCGTGGATTTTCCGGCTCCGTTCTCGCCGATCAGGGCGTGGATCTCACCGCGCTCAACTGTCAGATTGACATCCGACAGGGCCTTGACGCCCGGAAATTCCTTGGTGATATTCTTCATTTCCAGAATAATATCAGCCAAAAGTATCCCCCCTTTCTTTACTTAATAAAAGTGCGGGACGAAAGTCAGGATTCCGTCCCGCGCCTTGTACAAGTCACTTACGCTTGTTTATACCGTATCAGTTTGCGGCAGCCAGATAGCCGTCAGCACCCATGGTGTAGAGGCCTGTGTCGACCAGCTCCTGAAGGTTGTCCTTGGTGATGACGGACGGAACCAGCAGGAAGGACGGGCACTTGTTGCCTGCGGAAGTCTCATAGGACTCGGTGTCGAATGCGCACTCGATGCCGAAGGTGTCGCAGAGAGACGCATCGATCGTATCGCCGTTCAGCATTGCCTCTGCAAGGCCGAGGGTAACGATTGCTTCGTTCGCAACGTTCTTGTAAACGGTCATGGTCTGGATGCCGTCAACGATGTTCTTCAGGTTGGCTTCGTCGCCGTCCTGGCCGGTAATGAGAACGGAGTTGCTGCCCGCATAGTCGGAGGTGATCGCCTGCGCTACGCCGAGAGCGGTGGAGTCGTTGGAGCAGAGCCATACGTCAAGCTGTGTGCCGTCTGCATAGTAGGAACCAAGGATGTTCTGAGCTCTCTCAAGAGCGGTGTCGGTGCTCCACTGATCCGTAGCTACGGAAGCGAAATCGGTCTGGCCGGAGACAACCTTCAGAGTACCTTTCTCGATGTACGGGGAAAGAGTATCAAATGCGCCGTTGAAGAAGTAGCCGGCGTTGTTGTCGGCCGGGTCACCGGCTGTGAACTCGATGTTGTAAACCTTGTCGCCCGCATTTGCGAGGTCAAGAGTCTTCTCGACGAACTCGCCCTGAAGCTTGCCGACGGTGTAGTTATCGAAGGATACATAGTAGGAAACAGCGTCGTTCAGGATCAGGCGGTCATAGGAGATGACCGGGATGTTCTGCTCGGCTGCCTCGTTCATGGCGGTGTTCAGAGCGGCACCGTCGATCGCGGCGACGATCAGAAGATCGACCTTCTCGGCGATCATGTTCTGGATGTCGTTGACCTGACGGTCGGACTTGTTGTCGGAGTAGGTGAGGATGGTCTCAAAGCCGGCTGCCTTGAACTGCTCTTCCAGGTACTTGCCGTCACGGTTCCATCTCTCAAGAGACTGAGTCGGCATCGAGATACCGATCTTCTTTGTGCCTTCCGCTGCCGGAGCGGTGCTCGCCGCCGTGCTCTCGGTCTTCGTGCTCTCTGCCGGAGCCGCTGCGGAAGAGCCCGCGGAGCCGCCGCCGCATGCTGCAAGCGATACTGCCATCAGTGCGGAAAGAATTGCTGCAAATACTTTTTTCTTCATGTTTCGATCCTCCCTTAAAATAGTGGATATTATCTGATGGACCTATAATATCACACATCCATCCGCAATTTCTCGTTTCCTTTCATGAAATTTTTGGGTATTATGACCGAAACACTGCCCCGGGACTGGACAAATTTGCGCATTTTCCCGCATTTTCACAATTATTTGCTAGTACCGGAGGATTCCTCTTCATTTTCCTGTTCTACATTGAGGTAGATGTCCGCGGCCTCATGGTACTTCCCGGTGATCTCCTCATCCATGTTTTCCCTTGTGATCGCGATCGGTTCCAGCTTGCAGTAGAGGACATCCGTCTTTCCGTTATTGATGGTATCGGTCACATCCTCCGGCATTTTGTCCCGGGCCATTCCTACCGCGATCTCCGCTGCCCTTCTGGCCAGCTTCTCAACCGGTTTATAGACGGTCATGCACTGAGTTCCTTCCATGATTCGCTGGCAGGCATCAAGATCCGCATCCTGACCGACAACGCAGATGTCTCCGGCGAGCCTCTGCTCGGCAAGGGCTTTGACGACCTGGCCGGCGATACTGTCATTTCCGCACATGACGCCCTGGGGAGGCTCGTGATCGTTCAGGTATTCCGAGGTCACATACAGACCGGTCTCGGCCAGCCAGTTCACGGCATGCTCGGTCTTCACGACGGTGAGCGGATCCCCGTATTTCGCGAGGATATCAGAGAATCCCTTCTCCACCTGCACCACATTGTGATCCGCGAGCGGGCCGCAGACCATGAGGATCTCTCCTTCGCCTATATGTGAAATCATATGCTCCGCCATCAGCCGGCCGACCTCTTCGTTGTCAAAGGAAATGTAAAGATCCACATCCGCGTCCATGACCAGCCGGTCGTAAGCGATCACCGGGATTCCGGCTGCCTCCGCCCTCGCTAGCGCGCCGTTTATAGACAGCTCGTCGTCCGCCACATGGACGACGACGATCACATCGACGCCCTTCTCGATCAGGTAATCGATCTGCCGGATCTGCTCCTTTATGTCCCCGTTTGCGTTCTGGACGTTGACCTCCGCGCCGAGCTCCTCCGCCGCCGACACGAAGATATCCCGCTCCCGGTGCCAGCGCTCGATGACGAAGGAGTCGAAGCAGAATCCGATCCTGATCGCGTCATCATCCTCCTTCACGCTGTCAACCGTGCTCTCTCCGCATCCGGAAAATGAAACCATCAAAGCCCCCGCAAGACACACGGCCGCAAGAAGCCTGCCAAACCGCCTGACGGATGGTTTATTCCTCATTTTTGCTGCCCTCCCTGTACACAGTCGGGGTGACGCCCACATTTTTCTTGAACGTGCGGCTGAAATAGTTCGGATCCGCATAGCCGACCGCCGCGCAGATCTCCTTGATGCTGAGGCTCTCATCCTTGAGAAGCTCCTGGGCCCTCTCCATACGGAGATTCGTCAGGTATTCCACAAAGGTCGTCCCGGTCTCAGACTTGAAGAGCTTGCTGAAATAGTAGGGACTTAAGTTGAGGTGCCTCGAGACATCGTCGAGGGAGATATCCTTGTCGTAGTTCTCCGTGATGAACTTCCGCCCCTTTATGATCATCCCGTTTTCGTAATTTTCCTTCCCGGACGTCATATGCCGGCAGGCGGCCCCGAACCGCTCGATAAACCAGCCCCTCACGTCGCTGTTGTTCTCCGCGTTGTAGACGATCGGCAGGTACTCCGCCCGCTCATTGAAATGATAAGTCCGCCCGCCGCTGTTGTAGCTCACGTAGTCGGCAAAGAGAACAAATTCGAGGGCCTTCAGCTTCACGCTGATATTTTTCTGCCCGTAGGTGGTCAGCATCCAGTCGAAGAACTGTGCGGCCGCCTTCTCGCAGTTCTCCGGGTCTCCGCTCTTCAGCGCGTCAAAGAGAGCATTTTCAAGATCGATCGAGTACTCCTCCTCATAGCGCAAGGAGAGAGCCAGGTCATCGACATGGACCGCTCTGCCCTCTGCGCTGGCAAGCGCCCTCATCGCCTCCGTGTAGGAGACCATGCTGTCCTTCAGCTCCTGGACCGAACCGATCCCGATCCGGCACAGACACCCGGTCTCCTCCTTAAGCTCCACGCTGAGTGCACGGCCCTGATTGATCAGGGTGATACGGCTCTCATAGTCCAGCTTTTTCGTGTTCGAGGGCAGGAACACCGGGATGCAGTTGGCGATCACCGGACCGACGATCGCCCGCTCGAAGATGCCGAGGATCTTCTCCCGCACCTCCGCATAGTAATTCTGAAGCCGCACGCCGCTCCCGACGATGTTCTGCGGCTGCCCGCTCCCGTCATCTTCCTCGATCATGACCGCCATCATCGATCCGTACCCGGTCTCGATCTCCAGCAGCTCCCGGTAGCTTTCGAGTTCCTCCCCGGAGTGCTCCCCGGAGAAGAGCATGGTGAAAATGAACCCATTCTCGATGATCGGCGTGACCTGCTCCATCTTCTCGCGGACGCGCAGGTTTTCCCTGCGCTTCTCCCGCCTGGTCTCGATGAGCCGGATGGCTTTCCCCATCACCTCCACGATATCCCTGCTGTTGAAGGGCTTGTTCATGTACTCGAGAACGCCCAGCTTCACGGCCTCCTTCGCGTAATCGAACCGGTCGTAGGCGGTCATGATGATAAAAATGATATTGCTGATCTCCGACGCGATCTCCCGGATCGCGTTGATCCCGTTGATCCCCGGCATGTGAATATCCACAATGGCCACATCCGGGTGGAACTCCGCAGCCTGCTCGATGAGCCCGCGGCCCGTCCGGACGGCCCGAATTTCAAACTGGTCCGGGAAATTCTTCTCTATGATCATCGTGATGGAATCCACCACGATCTTTTCATCATCCGCAAGCAGTAACCGATACATTACCCGTTCTCCTTTCTGACGGGGATCCCGATCAGGATCTCCGTGCCGCTGCCCGGCCCTTCACTGTTGATCTCAAATGTCGATGCATCGTCAAAATAAAGTCTCAGTCTCTCCCGCACATTGTAAATGCCCACACCGTTCGAATCCGGCGACTCCGCGCTCCCGGTCACGCTCTGCCCATGCCCGGAAAGGATCTCGTTTATGCGCTCCCGCGTCATCCCTCTTCCGTTGTCCCAGACGCTGATCTCCGCCATATCGCCCTTCCGGCTGATGGTGAGCTCCATGAGTCCCTGCTCTTCGAGATCCCCGATCCCGTACTTGAAGGAGTTCTCGATCAGCGGCTGAATGATCATGCTGGGAACCTTGAGGTCGAGCAGACTCTCATCGATCTCCTTTGTAAACTTAAACGAATCCCCGAACCGCACCTTGGAAATGTAAATATAGTTGTCCACCAGCCCGACCTCGTCCCGGAGCGTCGTATCGGAATCCTTCCGCCGCACGTTGTAGCGGAAGAAGGCGGCCGTGTTGTCCAAGAGCTCCTCCGTCTTCTCCGCACCCTCCATCATCGCAAGCTGGGCGCCGGCGTTCAGTGTGTTAAACAGGAAATGAGGATCGATCTGCGCCTGCAGGTACTTAAGCTGCGCATCTTTCAGGTGCCCCTCCATGAGGAGCTCCTTCTCCCTCATCTCCTGCTCCCGGAGGAGGTTCTCGCGGGTCTGCCGGATATAGTCGCGGATGCTTGCAAGCATCTGGTTGAACGCCTCAGAGACGATGCCGATCTCGTCCTTTGATTTTACTTCCAGCGGCTCCTGCCCGAAATTACCGGCCGCGACTTCGTTCGCCGCTCCCGCAAGCTCCCGAAGCGGCTTTATGATCATGGATGTCAGGCCGTACACGACCGCTCCCGCCGCGATCATGACCAGGATCTCGATGATCTGCAGAGCCTGCTCCTGCCGCTCAAGCCGCCGGGTCAGGTCGCTGAATACCCGGGAGTTATCCTGAAACCGCTCATTGTTGAGGCTCGTGATCGAGACGTGGATGACGCCCGAAAGCTCGGCCGCCTCCTCCGAGAGGTCCGCGTATCTCTGCACGTTCCTGCCCCGCTTGGCCTGTATGATCTGAGAGGCAAGATCGAGATAGGAGCCCGAGAGACTGCGGATATTCTTCTCCGCGATCATGCCGGCATCGTCGACCGTCTCATCATTCAGCTCCCCGATCAGCTCCCTGAAGGTCTGCTCGTCCCGATAGTATCCCTCCATCGCGTCCGAGCTCTTGGTGCTCACGTAGGTCTTAAGATTCGTTTCGAGGGAGGAAAGCGCCGCATCCAGCTTGTTGAGATCCAGATTTTCGGTGTAGACCTTGTCGATCCTTCGATTCATCCCGCGGAGGAGGCTCATCATGCTGAGATTCATGATGAGAATGATGAAGAAGACCCAGACGAAGACCAGCATCATTTTTTCCTGAAGTAAGAGAGTCCGTCCTTTTTTCACGTTTATTCCGCCTCCGAAAGCATCTGCGCCGCCTTTTCGCTGTCTATGATCTCCATTTTCACCGACTGGTAGCCGCTCGTGTGTCCGTACGTGTAATAATCTTCCAGCGCATCCACGCACGCCTTGCCCATCTGCTCCGCATCGATGGAGAGCGTGGCGGTAAGGACCTCCTTTTTCACCGCGGTGAGGATCGCGTCCGAGTCGTAAAAGCCGATGATGCTCACCGTACCGACCTCATTGTGGTCGACGGCGGACTGATAGGCGCAGATCGTGCCGACGGCGTTCTGGCAGATCAGCACGTCCGGCAGCTCCTCCCGCATGAAGAGTGCGTTGTAATATTCTTCCTCCGCAAATGAGCTCGTCCGTGAGATCGTCTCGCTGTCAACGCGGATGTCACAGCCGGGCAGCTCATCCGCCAGCGTCTCCCGGATACCGAGAAGGATCAGGTTCTCTGAGACGGAGGACGCCTCGCCTTTTGCCACCACGAGGACCCTTGCCTCCTTTTTCCCCGTGAAGAGGCTCGCGATCTTCTCCCCGTACAGGACGCCCGTGTCGTAGTTGTTGATTCCCACGTAGCTCTGGCGGATGCTGGATGAACAGTCCTTCATGGCCGTGACGACCGGGATCCCCGCATTCACGATCTCGTCGATCAGCCGCTGAGTCGCCGCATCCTCATCAGCCTCCACGATGATCCCGTCCACGGAGGCCCTCCGGGCGATTTTCAAGAGCTCATTCCGGCTGTAATCGACGGAGAGCCGGCTGCCGAAGAGCTCCACATAGGCGCTGTTTTCAAGCCCTTCTCTTCTCGCGCTGTCATAGACGCGCATCCAGAAATCATCATTCTCCCCGTTTGTGATGAGCACATAGTGCCTTCCCATAGGCGTCAGGGACTCGTCTGTATTTTTCATAAGGCCCAGCATATCGAGATTCGGCGTAAACACCAGAAGCCCGATGATTAGAACCGGCACAATGATCCCGGCAGCGATCAGTTTCTTCATTCTTCCGTCTTCCGTTCCCCGGCAGAGCCGGTTTTGTCAATCGGCAAGTCCGATGTAATTTAAAAATAAAGCCAGCTCCTCCCGCCAGAACGGCCACTCATGCCCGTACCGGCTCCTTACAATAAAAACATGTACAAAATGCCTCTCAGGACTCCGGAAGGAGCCTCCGGAGGACCTGCTCCCTGTGGTTGATAAACATGGACGTCACCTTGTAGCTGTCCGTCTCCTCGTAGGTGCAGGGATGGACCGGCCCGTCATCAAAGCTCAGGATCTCCGCACCCGGGAACCCCAGAAGGATCGGCGAGTGGGTCACGATGATGAACTGGGAGCCCTCCCTCACGCAACGGTCGATCTCCACAAGCAGCGTCAGCTGCCGCTGGGGCGAGAGGGCTGCCTCCGGCTCATCGAGAAGGTAGAGGCCGTTCGGCCTGAAGCTGTTCTGGGCCAGCGCAAGGAAGCTCTCCCCGTGGGATTTCTCATGAAAATGCTGCGGCATCCCGCCGGGGCCCCTGCTGTACTCCTCCTCCTTGGTTGCCACGTTGTAGAAGCTCTCCGCCCGGAGGAAATACCCGTACCTTGCACGGCGGACGCCCCTTGAGAGGCGGATCGCCTGACAGAGCTCGGAATGGGAGTCGTAGGTGGAGAAGTTGTAGTTTCTGGTGCCGCCCTCCGGGTTGAACCCGTATTCCACGGCGATCGCCTCGAGCAGGGTGGATTTTCCGCTGCCGTTTTCGCCGACAAAAAATGTGACCGGATTCGAAAAATCGATCCGGTCAACATCATGTATCGCAGGAATTTCCCGCAGGTAGCTCCCACGGTCAATTTTGTCCCAGTCGATCAAAACGCCGTTTATAAGCTGCATGCTCAGCATAAAAAGCTCCTTTATGTTGCCGAAAATATGAATGCCGGCTCTTAATCCGGGAAGAGCTCCCGAAGGATCACAGCCAGTCCGTCCTCGCTGATCGGCGGGCACACGATATCCGCGGCTTTCTTGACCTCGTCCACCGCGTTGCCCATGGCGATGCCCGTCCCGACAGCCTGCAGCATGTCGATATCATTCACACCGTCGCCGAACGCATAGGAGTCCTCAAGGGGAATGCCGTAGTACTCAAGCACCTTCCGGCATCCCGTCGCCTTGGAGAGGGCCGGCGCATAGATCTCGAAGGAGCCCAGCGCCCCGTTCACATCCGAGCGGTAGCGGTCGCCGATCTTCTCGTTCAGCGCAGCCTCCGCCCTGGACGGATCCCGGTCGGCGGGCAGGCACTCCATCTTGACGACCTCGTCCATGATATCCTCTTCCACATAGTCCCTTGTGAATTCCGCCTCGACGCCGGACTCCGCGAAGTTGCGCTCGATATCCTTGAAATCTCTGCGCATGTAGGCCTTGTCCGCCGTGTCAAGCAGGTACTCGCATCCGATATCCAGAAGGACCCGCGTCACGTCCCGGACCAGCTCCTTCCCCATGCGCTCTTCATAGATGGACTTGCCGTCGGCAAACACGCAGCCTCCGTTATTTAAGACATAGCCGTCGAAGTTGCCGGCCTTGATCTCCGGCGTGATCAGCGGAGCGGGTCTGCCGCTCGAGATGAACAGCTTATGACCCTGCGCCTGAACCCGGCGAAGCTCTTTCATGACCGCCTCCGGGATCTCAAAATGATAATGCGCCGAGTCGATCAGAGTCCCGTCAATATCAAAAAATAAAACCTTCATGCTGCATCCTCCTCATATATACCGCCTAACGCCATGTCTTGCTCTCACGGTGAAGCGATAAAAGCCCACGGTTTTATTTTACTGCAAAATTGATAATATTTCTTCCTTTTTTTGAAATTTTTTGTCAAAAATATGAGCCTGCGGGAATCCCCCCGCAGGCTCTTCCAACCGCTTATTCAGCATCGGCCCTTTTTTCCGTGTAAGCTTGCAATATCTCCTTTTTAAGGCGCGTGAGCCTTAGAATCCGTTTTGAGTGCCTGCACTTATCTTCCGTCCAGGCGCATTTTTTAAGAATGATGCACCTTGGAAAGAGCGGACACGTTCTGCACTCCGGATAAGGCTCACGCCTCTCTTTCCATGCCCTGATGAGAGCGGAATCCCTCGCAGGGTCATAGATCGTCCCGATGAAATCAGACTCGCTTATGTGCTCGCATTTTCCGATTCGGCCGTCCGGGAGAATCACCTCCGCGCTGTCACTGTCAGCCATGCACCGGTTCAGCCGGATTTGCGGCTTTAGTCTTGCGGCCGATCCGAGACCGGCCTCCTCGATTTTTTTCTGAAGCAGCAGGCATTGTTCCGCTGCCTTATCTTCCCCGGAAAACTCGTGTATGCTCCCGGCAAATTCCCGGAGCAGAGCGGCATATATTTTAACGTTTTCAAATCCGCTGAATCTCCGCGCCAGCTCATCGACAAGATCATTAAGATCCCCGGCATTCTTCGCATCCATGTTCAGCCGGATCCCTATCCCAAGTCCCGCTTTGAGTGCCTCTTCCATGTTGCCGAGTACGGTCTCATAGGGGTTGGGGTCCGCCTCCCGGTAGGCTTTGATCCGGTTATAGGTTTTTTCCGTACCGTCCAGTGTGATCTGAATTCTTTTTACGTTCCATGCATCTTTGCATTTTCGAACGGTCTCACGGTCCAGATAGTAACCGTTGGTCGTTATGGATGAGGAAAACTCTATGTCCCTCTCCCGCAGCTTCCCGGTGATAATATCGATCGCCGGCTTGTTTTTGAGAGGTTCTCCCCCGAACCAGTTGAGGGAGACTTTTTCTCCTCCGCAGGCGTTTATGATGTAAAGGGCCGTATCAGCCGCCGTCTTTTCGGACATGGTGATGCGGGACCTGCCCATTTCATAGCAGTAGAAGCATCTTGCGTTGCAGTCCGTTGTCGTCAGAATCGTAAAGGCGTTTTTGACCTTTTTTTCTTTTTGGAGCATCATAAGCTCCATCATGCTTCTGACTTCGGAGGCATGCTTTATCTCATCCGTATCATCCGGGACCAGATATCGCTCCTTGATCAGCTCCGTGACGGTTCGAAAACACTCAGCGGAAACCGTGTGCTCAAGTTCTCTAAGGGGAAGTTCTCTTAAAAGAGCTTCGCTCAGCTGTTCCGCATCCACCTCATTCAGAAGAAACATGCTTCCCGCAAGCGTATGAAAGAAAATAACCCCGTCGTCACAGGGCACGTCCACCGCAAAAAGGCTCTTCCTGTAACACCTGTCCGGATCCGGTTTGCCTCTGCCGTAGATCTTTGCGGCAAGCCCGTCTGCAGGGGAAACCTGCTTCATCGCCATCCCTCCTCCTTAAAAAACGAGGCAGAGAAGTGTTTTCGCTCCCTTCCTGCCTCATTCGTTTCTATTTGATTCTCACAGTCCCAATCCATATAAGCAACAAGGCTGTCAGCGAAATAGATTATAACGTATATCCGGAATGTATGCAACAGGAATGCCGTCAGATCAGTGAAGCGCTGATCCGCGCCACATAAGCAGTGCGAAATACGGTATAAAACTCACGATCAGGACAGCAATTAATAACATACGTAATCTCCTTTCCCCCAGGCAGCCATGTAATTATTCTGACAGCAAAAACATGTTTGAGGCTTACTATATAGTATGGTAAACGACTCCGCTGTCCTTGTCAAGTTCAGTGACCTGACGCTCTGACAATCAAAAAAGACGCTTGTTTCCTGCAAAATGCAGCAAACAAACGTCTTCTGTCAGTTCCTTCATCGGTTTTACCAGACGAAGGGAACCAGCCTGTATTTCACCTTCTCCATTTATTCTCTGTAACCGGGGAGGCCTTCCGCCAGGACCTGCTCCTCATTGCGGATCCGCTTTGTGATGATCGGAATATAGGCCAGCATGATAAGAAACGAGATCACGGAGCCCAGCACCAGCGGCATGGCAAGAAATAAAAACACTGTCGCCATATACATCGGATGCCGGACAAGCCCATAGAGACCGGTATCGATCACCTTCTGGTTTTCCTGGACTTCCACAGTCCTGGAAAGGTACGTGTTCTCCCGCAGGACCTCCGCGTAGAGCACATATGCCGCCAGAAAGACAAAGGCCGCGATAAGGCTCACCGGAACGGGAAGCATCAGCCAGCCGTGCCGGAAGCTGAGTCCCGCCGCGATAAACGCCATAAGAAACATGATCCCGCTGAACAGAATGACCCGGCGCTGCTCCGTCTGCTCTTCCCTGACACTCAATCGTTTCTTTAAAAGCTCCGGATTCCTTCTCATCATGACAAGTCCGGCGACGAACATCGGGACAAACAGGATTCCGATGAGAAGCCAGCCCTGGGGATAGTTCCATGTCCCCGCAGGTATAAGGAGCAGCCCTCCGACCAGCAGCAGACCTGCCGAAAATCTCGATATCGCCCGGATAAAAAGTGCCTTACTCATGACATTCCTCCCTGATAGAACTGACAAAGTCCCGGATGATCCGATTCACCTCTTCGGGTTTATCCGTATTCGAATTGTGCCCGGCATTTTTGATCCAGTAGACCGGAAGTCCCTCTTTTTTCGCCCACCTGCGATTATAGCTTTTGGCGGATCCCGCCTGGTCCTTCTCTCCGCAGATGAGGATCGCCGGACAGTCGATCGCATAGGGAAGGTCCGCCTCCATCGCCTCCGCGAGCAGCTTCATTCCGTGGCCGGCCAGCCGGCAGTACTCATCCTTTGTGTAGGAATCGAGAAAACTCCGCATCAGCTTTCGCCCGTAGTCGCTCATCGCGCAGCCGTCGGCTCCAATCTTTTTGAGGCTCCTCCACGGAAAGGCCCGGTACATCGGCTCCGTTCTCTTAAGGAGCCAGATCTCCGCCCCCGTCACGTAGCTGCGCTTCAGGGGCGCCGAATCGATGGAAATGAAACCCGCCGCCTCGCCGGGATACTTCTCCATGAAGCACTGGGAGACATAGCCGCCCATCGACTGCCCTACGAGGACCGGGTGAGCGATGTTTTCATTTTTCAGGATCGCATGCAGCCATATCGCCTTATCCATCAGTGAAAAGTGAAGCCGAAAGGGCCTCGAAGCCGCATGCCCCGGGGCATCCCAGGTGAGCAGATTGAACTCCTTCTCAAAGGCTTCGATCTGCCTGTCAAAGAGATGATGATCCGCGGTAAGGCCCGGGAGAAGGACAAGCGTCCTCCTTGCCGGATCAAGATCATTCACCCAGTAGCGGATCGTGCCGGATGCCGTCTCAAACGTCTTTTCCGTCATCTCAGGCCTCCTCCCGTTTTTCCGATCATACCTCCGTTAACTGCATCGTCCAACTCTATCATAAACCCTTTGACCGATTTTGAGAAGACCCTGCCGTAAAAAGAGGTTTGTGATTGCATTACCCGATTGACAAGAGTTATACTTGATTCGAATTTTAAATAGAGAGGTCCGCCATGAATACCAAACAGATCGACTACTGCATCGAGCTTGCCCACACCTTAAACTTCAGCCGCGCCGCCGAGAACCTGTTCGTCAGCCAGCCGTCCTTCTCCTATCAGATCCGCCTTCTGGAAGAGGAGGTGGGCTTTGCCATCTTCGAGCGGAGCGGCAAGGGAGCCTCCCTGACACCTGCGGGAACCCAGTTCGTCGGATTCCTCTCCGGCATGCGGGAAGACTTGAAGCGGGCCATCGAGCAGGGCCAGAACTTCAGCGCAAAATACAAGGACAGCATCTCCATCAGCCTCCTCGTGCGGCAGGCCGTTCATTTCCTGCCGGAAGCCATGCGGCTGTTTGCCGTATCCCATCCGGATGTCCAGATCGTCCCCCTCTTCCGGTACGAGAACGGCGTGGAGGCATTCCTTCGGGAGGAGGCTGACATCCTGTTTACCCTGAAGGAAGAGACACGGCAGATCCCGGGCATCACCGTGCATGACCTCTATACGAGTCACATTTACCTGATTACCCAGACAGACGATCCGCTGGCCGAAAAGAACCTGATCCACGAGGAAGACCTCTACGGCAGGACCCTCATGGTGGGCGGCGGCTCTCCCGATGCGCTCCGGGCTGTCCAGCACCGTCTGATCGCTTCCGGAAGGATCGACTACTTCAACAGCGCGGACCACGACACGACCCTGACCAATGTTGCCGCGGGGAAAGGCGTCTGCCTGGCGCCCGGGTTCCTGAATGACCACAGCGGTCAGTTCGCCTGGATCCCCTTCGACTGCAGGGAGAGCTTCTCCTGCGTCCTCTGCACCCACAAGAACGATCAGAGGGAGAGCCTTGCCGCATTTATCCGCCAGCTGAAGGAGCTCTATAAGGAGGCGGTTGCGGTACCTTTCTGATTCAGGAAAATGAACCCCATTCAGCTGCAGTACTTTACCAGATACATATGATACCGCTGCTCAAAGTCTTCCTTCGAATCTCTGATGATGCGCTGATTTTCATGCATATTCATGTTCCTGCCTGCCGTGTCAAGAACACAGCCCGAAATATTGGAGCAGTGATCTGACACGCGCTCAAGGTTTGTCAGCAGATCCGACCAGATAAAGCCTGCCGCCACGGAACACTCCCTATTTTGAAGGCGGATAAAATGGCGGGGCCGCAGCTCTTCCTTCAGCTTATTGATCACCTGCTCGAGGGGTTCCGTCTTCCTGGCCAGCTGAATATCATCTTTTGAAAATGCCTGATACGAAAGGTCCAGAATCTCTGTTACCGCATCGCAGATCGTCTTATATTCTGCCGCTGCATTCTCCGAGAATATTACATTCTTGCTCTTCATTTCTTCCGCAGATTCCAGGATGTTCACCGCGTGATCGGCAATCCGTTCATAGTCCCCGATCAGCTTCATATACTCGGTAGCCCTGGCACTCTCCTCCTCACTCAGATGGCGGGATGTCAGTTTTAAAAGATATGTGCCTATGACATCTTCCAGATGATCGGTTTCATCCTCTGCTCTGCGGATAGTTTCCGCCCGTTCTTCCTCGTAATGAATTACATTTTCGAGACTGTCCTTTAAGGCGGCAACGGCCGTCCCGGCCATGAAGTTAAGCACCTGACCGCACCTGCCCAGGGCAAGCGCCGGGCTTGTGAGCAGGCGCTCGTCAAGTTCCTCCGCCCTTTCCGGTACTTTCGCATCGGGAAGGATCCTGCAGACCATCTGTTCAAGGACCTGGCTGAACGGAAGCATCAGCAAAGTACAGAGAATATTGAACACCGAGTGGAAAACCGCGATTCCCATCAGACCGGCAGCCTGCTCAAGGAAGGTCGGGGCCAGTATCATTTTTACTAGGCAGAAAACCGTCAGCCACACGGCAGCTCCTATGAGGTTGAAGGCAAAATGGACAAGCGCGGCTCTCTTGGCATTTCTGTTTGCACCGATTGAGGAAAGTATTGCCGTTATGCAGGTACCGATATTCTGTCCCATAATGATCGGGATCGCCGCACCGTAAGAAACCGCGCCTGTCGAAGCGAGTGCCTGTAAAATACCCACCGACGCAGAGCTGGACTGTATAATGGCTGTCAGAACCGCACCGGCAATTACTCCGAGAACAGGATTCGTAAAGGTAATAAACAGCTGCTGGAAGGACGGAACATCTCTGAGTGCCGAGACAGCGTCCGACATGGTTTCCATTCCGTACATAAGCGTAGCAAACCCGAGCAGTATCAGCCCTGTATCCTTGCGCTTATTGTTTTTGGATGTCATAAAGAAAATGATTCCGACCAGCGCAAGAACCGGCATAAATGACGAGGGCTTTAACAGCTTGACGAGAACATTGCTGCTCTCGATCCCGGCAAGGCTTAAAATCCATGCCGTCACTGTCGTACCGATATTGGCTCCCATGATGACATTGATGGACTGCTTCAGGGTCATCAGTCCTGAGTTGACAAAGCCGACCACCATGACCGTGGTCGCCGACGAACTCTGTATGATCGCGGTAACCCCCAGGCCTGTCAAAAGGCCGGCAAACCGATTGGTCGTCATGCGCCCGAGGAGTGCCTTCAGTTTGTTGCCCGCGCGGCGTTCCAGAGCCTGCCCCATCAGTGTCATGCCGAAGAGAAACAGGCTTAAGCCTCCGATCAGATTCAATACATCAAACAAGTCCATAAAAATACTCTCCATTCTGTTATTTCAGTTACAGAATAGAGAGTCAACATCAAATCCGTTATCGCGCTTTTGTAAAAAATTTGTAATGCGCATCACTTCCGGCGCACGGGCTTATTCGGTATCGTCACAATAAACTCCGAACCTTCTCCGGGTCGGCTGTCCAGTCTGATTGTTCCGTTATGGATCAGGACTGCATGCTTCACAATGGAAAGTCCGAGGCCCGTACCGCCTGCCTCCTTGCTCCTGCTCTTGTCCACGCGGTAAAAGCGCTCAAAAATACGCTCCTGCTCCTCCTCGGGAATACCAATACCCGTATCCTTCACGGTAAGCACGGTATGTTGATCGCCCTGCGATACATCTATACTGACACTGCCTCCCCGGTGATTGTACTTAACCGCATTGTCGCACAGGTTATATACGATGCTGTACAGCAGCTGCGGGATCGCCGTTACGGGAGCCGTTTCGCCGCTGACGCTAAAGCTGATATCCATGGCAGAGGCTGCAGCCTCCAGCGTATCAACCGCATTTTCGGCGATGCGGTAAAAATCACAGTCCTCCCATTTCATTTTTGTACCGCCGTTGTCCAGCTTCGTCAGGTCAATAATATCCTCGATCAGCCTCGTCATACGCAAAGACTCCGCGTGGATCTTCTCCGCAAAAGGCTTTATGTCCTCTTCCTTAACCAGACCGTTTTCAAGGAGCTCCGCATAGCCGGAGATCGCATGAAGCGGTGTTTTCAATTCATGGGAGACGTTTGCGCTGAACTCCTGCCTGATCAGCGCCGCCTTTTCGATTTCTTCCTGATCGCTCCTTAACTGGGCCTGCTGCGCAGCAATGTGGCGGAGCAGGGGCTCTATCTCCTCATAGTTTTCCTTTCCGTAGTATTGGTGCGGCTGCGTGAGGTCAAGCTCATTGATCGGCTTAACGATCTTTGCGGCGATCCGTGAGGCCAGCACATAGGAAAGTATCAGCGCGGCAAGGATCACAAAGCAGATCGGCTGACCGAAGCCAAAGAGAAGGCTCCACACGGAGAGCTGTTCAACAGACATGCGGAGTACGGAACCGTCCGGGAGCCTTTTCGCCGCATAATACTGCTGGTCAGCCAGTGTATAGGAATGTCTCGCGCTTTCTCCGTATCCCTCTTTCAGCGCCTGCTTAATCTCCGGGCGCTCCATATGATTCTGCATGGTCGAGGTGTCCGCCTCATCATCAAACAGAACATCTCCGTCCGGACTGACCCAGGTGATCCGGTAATCGCCGTCATTCAATCCTTCAAAGTATTCCGCTCCGGAGAGTGCGACACCCTGTGCTGCCAGCTCGGTCTCCACGCGAAGCTGGTTCTTCTGTATGGAAGAAAAATATCCATACAAGGACCCCATGATGAGCAGCAAAGACGCCAGGAATACCAGAAGCGCAACGGTCCAGATCGCCTTGAAAATCTTACTGCTCATTTTCCGCCTCCATCTTATATCCGACACCCCTGACGGTCTGAATATAATCCCCTGCTTTTTCAAGCTTGGTTCTGAGCGTGCCGATGTGAACATCCACCGTTCTGGTCTCGCCGAGAAAATCTCCGCCCCACACGCTCTCAAGGATAATATCTCTTGTGAAGACCCTCCCGGGGCTCTCCATCAGAAGCTTCAGCAGTTCATATTCCTTCAAGGTCAGCGGGACAGGCTTCCCGTCTACGGTCACGGTATGCCTGTTCTCATCCATCGAGACCATCCCGCAGGATAAAATCAGATCCTGCTGATGGCCGGCGCGGCGTAGAACCGCCTTTATACGTGAGACCATCTCCATCATGCCGAACGGTTTCGTGAGATAATCGTCCGCCCCGGAATCGAGACCGATCACCTTGTCGTACTCGTGGCCCTTGGCAGTCGCCATAATGACAGGAATATCCGATGTGACAGGGGACGACCGCAGTTTTCGAAGGATCGTGAGGCCGTCTTCTCCGGGCAGCATCACATCCAGCAGAATCATTTCAGGCCTCTTCTCTTTCATGGCTGCCCAAAAAGGGGCATCATTCTCAAAGCCCCTTGCTTCAAATCCCGATGCTCTCAGCGTGTAAATCATAAGTTCCCGGATAGCGCTGTCGTCTTCAACACAATAAATCATGCAAAAACCTCCTTTGCCATCCAATATAACCGCTGATTGTAAGCTCTGTAATCGGTAACCTGTAAAATCGCGGTAAATAAAAAATCGGGCTGCCGAATGATGACAGTCCGGTTCCTCCTCTCTCTTCCTTCCGCAATTATCTATAAATCCTTTCGTCTGTTACTATGTGTACAATTCCACTATGATTGCTGCCCTGTATCGAAACCACCTGTTTTCATCCGTAAATCCGCAGTTGTGTTCCATGTTCTTTCACCTCGCGCACTGATTTGCCAATCTTATTTTTTACTCCGCATCCTGTTCGCTTCGCATAAACCGCCTGAACTCCGACTCTAATTGTTCGCGATTCGGCAGATATAACTGATATCGACTCACAAAAACCTGATTGGTGATATTCTGCAATGCATAATGCATAACCAGTTTATCCTGATATGCGCCGAGAATAATGCCGATCGGCTCGGTATCCCCTTCCGTATTCATCTCTTCCCGATAGTAATTCAGATAGAAGTTCATCTGCCCGATATCTTCATGCTGGACCTCCCCCCGCTTCAGGTCTCTCGATGATCTGTCCCTCGGAGGCCAGCTTTAAAACTTCCTGCGTATCCGTACTAAGGGCCAATCGATGAAAAAGCATACTTTTCATCTGTCGCTTCAGCTCGCGGACACCCCAATGTTCCTCTTCGCATTCTTTCTGATAAAAAGAGCGTTCGAGCGGATCATCGATTTTCAAAAGTTCAATATAGTGGCTCCATGTCAATTTTGCAGACACTGTCTGCAAAATTGGGTAGGTCAGATACATTTTCCGCATTTTATTGATATTGCTCAGGCTGAAGCCTCCGCCATAGCGAATAGAAAGATCCTTTGATAGCTGATTCAGCAATCCAGACCCATATTCCGCTTTTTCATTCCCGTGCTGCTCGTACTCCACGATCTGCCTGCCGATTTCCCAGTAAGTCTGAACCATCGCAGAATTTACAGCATAAGCTGCCTGCCGACGTCCCTGTTCAAGTGTGGTGCCAACATTTAACAGCAATTGATCGTATTCAGGATTATTGTTTGTTGCTATTTCTTTTTTGTTCATACGTTTTTCTTCTCTTTCATCAATCCTTCCATCCTGATGTAGTACTCCAAAAGTCTTATCACATACTCCGGAGCATGGCGGTTATCCCGCTCCCATTCCGTCACAGTCCTGTAGGGAATATGAAAATATTCGCAGAATTCCTTTCGGTTCATTCCTGTGCTTTCCCGTAGTTCAATAATTCTATCTTTATATTCCATATGTACCTCCTTTCAATCAAAAAACACACATTGTGTATCTACTGTATCATAGTCCAAGCAAATACGCAATGTGTATTTCATCGTTTTTAGTACATTTAAGTCTTCTCTCCGGCAGCTTCTTTCCGTCACAAAGCTTTATGAGACGCCGGTCAAGCGCCTGGTCTCGACGATTCCTGAGTCATTTCCTTTGCTGTTCGGTCTGGTAATAAAGTATCCTGTTGTTACATGGATACCGCTTACCGTTGACATCGTCTCATTTCCTTTAAATCACATCTCAGCATAAATCATATCAACCTGACCTTCCACATTTTTCTCGGGGAGCTTCCTTATCTCTTCATCCACATCAAAAAACGGCAGTGCCGAAGCACCGCCGTTTTCTACGTATATACTGATCCTGACTGAAAATCAGAACTTGCCAGCTTTTGCAGCCTCTTCGATGGAGACCGCGGTGGAGACAGTCATACCGACCATCGGGTTGTTGCCGGCGCCGATGAGACCCATCATCTCGACGTGAGCCGGGACAGAGGAAGAGCCTGCGAACTGAGCGTCGGAATGCATACGACCCATGGTATCGGTCATGCCATAAGAAGCCGGGCCTGCTGCCATGTTGTCCGGATGAAGCGTACGGCCTGTGCCGCCGCCGGAAGCGACAGAGAAGTACTTCTTGCCAGCCTCGACACGCTCCTTCTTGTAGGTGCCAGCGACCGGATGCTGGAAACGGGTCGGGTTAGTGGAGTTGCCGGTGATGGAGACGTCAACGTTCTCCTTCCACATGATGGCAACGCCTTCCTGGACGTCGTTGGCGCCGTAGCAGTTGACCTTGGCGCGGGCAGACTCCGGATCCTTGGAGTAGCACTTGCGGAAGACTTCCTTCACCTCGCCGGTGTAGAAGTCATACTCGGTCTCCACATAAGTGAAGCCATTGATGCGGGAAATGATCTGAGCAGCATCCTTGCCAAGGCCGTTCAGGATGACGCGCAGCGGCTTCTGACGAACCTTGTTTGCCTTCTCGGCGATACCGATAGCGCCTTCAGCAGCGGCGAAGGACTCATGGCCGGCCAGGAATGCGAAGCACTCGGTGTCCTCTTCGAGGAGCATCTTGCCAAGGTTGCCGTGGCCAAGACCTACCTTACGGCGGTCAGCGACGGAACCCGGAATGCAGAAGGCCTGCAGGCCGATACCGATGGCAGCAGCGGCGTCAGCGGCGCGGCGGCAGTTCTTCTTAATGGCGATAGCGGCGCCTACGGTGTAGGCCCACTTGGCGTTCTCAAAGCAGATCGGCTGAATGCCTTCAATCAGATGATAGACATCCAGGCCTGCTGCTTCCGTAATTTCTTTGCACTCTTCGATGGAAGAGATACCATACTCCTTCAGCACGGCAAGGATCTGAGGCTCTCTTCTCTCATATGATTCAAATAATGCCATAACGGTTCCTCCTAAGAATTAGACTCTCACTCTTTACTCGTGTCTCGGGTCGATCATGCGGGCAGCGTCCGCCACTCTGCCGTACTTGCCGCTGGCTTTCTCTAGAGCCTTCTGAGCGTCGTCACCCTTCTTGATGAAGTCCATCATCTTGCCAAAGTTGACATACTCATAGCCGATGATTTCGTCATTTTCATCAAGCGCAAGCTTGGTGATGTAGCCGTCTGTCAGCTCCAGATAGCGGGGGCCCTTGGCGACTGTGCCGTAGGTGGTACCGATCATGGAACGGCTTCCCTTGCCGAGGTCTTCAAGACCGGCGCCGATCTGCAGTCCATCCTCAGAGAAGGCGCTCTGGGTGCGGCCGTAGACGATCTGCAGGAACAGCTCTCTCATGGCTGTGTTGATGGCGTCGCAGACGAGGTCGGTATTCAGCGCTTCCATTACGGTCAGGCCGGGCAGAATCTCAGCCGCCATAGCCGCGGAATGCGTCATACCGGAACATCCGATGGTCTCCACAAGGGCTTCCGGGATGATGCCGTCCTTAACGTTGAGAGAAAGCTTGCAGCAGCCCTGCTGCGGAGCGCCCCAGCCGATACCATGTGTGTAACCGGAGATGTCCTCCACCTTCTTGGCCTTTACCCATTTGGCTTCCTCGGGGATGGGAGCCGCACCGTGATGGACCCCCTGCGCCACAGGGCACATGTTCTTGATTTCTGTCGAATAGATCATACTGTCCTCCTTTAAAAATTATTTGGACTAAAGAGATGATGCCTGTCTAATTTTATCACGTAGTGTTTCAATCCGCAACTATTTTTAGTCAATTCTGTCAAAGATTGTCTTTGCCGCAAGAAGCCCTCCATAGCGCTCCTTCCATTCCTTATGCGGCGCACTCTTATCGTAGAGGGGCAAGGCCTCCGGATCCATCTCGATCTCGATCATGATGTCGTAGCGGTTGGGCCGGTCGATGCAGCAGGGGACCACCTTGACGCCCCGAACCCCCGGGATCTCCAGAGTCCGGTCAAAAATCTCCTTCACCGGTCCCAGCACGGCCGCTTTGTCAACACCTTCGTTCCACTTACCTATAATATAATGTCTCACGCTTTTATCCTCCTTTCCTCAACTCTTTCCTTGTATTCAGGACCCGCACTGTCAGGTGGGAACCCATGAAAATGAAGACATGTCTTCATTTCCCGGAAGCCTCCTTAGCCTCCGCGAACATCTCATCCAGGATCTGCGCCGAGAGGGCGCACAGGGCCGGGCAGGGCCGCTTCCGGTAATACTCCGGCGTCCGCGCCTCCGGGTCCCCGCCGGGTTCAATCTGTTTCCTGTCAACAGCACTTTTCGCCAGCAGCTCCCTGCAGA
>ODAI011523492.1_pt1 | contig 29628 bp, 25 predicted proteins | sample 1539321 | NCBI WGS metagenome assembly ODAI01 (sample SAMN02144231, study PRJEB22623) | gut metagenome | biome: sheep rumen | host: Ovis aries | place: New Zealand
AGACCGGGTATTATGAGGAAAGAGAGGCTGAGTATCTGGGAATGGATATCTCACAGCTTCCCGAGCCTACTATCTCAAATGGCGACTGGGGGTGGCTGTGCTCCGACTTCAAGCCCGTGTATTCCTCAGATGGCGAGTGCGTATGCATCGTGGGCTGTGATGTGGGAATGGATGATGTCATGGCGGAAAGGAGAAGGCTGCTCATAGTCCTTGTCATGGGTTCCATTGTGTTTACCTCCGTTGTCCTTATTGCGGCCGTTCTGTTCATCAACAGGTCGGTAGTCATACCCTTAAACAGGATGACATCGGAAATGAAAAAGTTCACCCCCGCAGAGCACCTAAGCTATGAAGAAGCGGGTGTTATCGATCTGGATATAAAAAGAAATGACGAGATAGGTGAGATATATAATGGAATAAGGAGCATGCAGATCAACATCCTGGACTACCTGAACGATATGCTCACGCTCAGAGAGGATAAGCAGAAGGTGGAAAACGACCTTAAGGATCGTGATGAGAGAATAGGGCAGCTGAGCAAGGAGACCTACAAGGATCCTCTCACCAGAGTGGGCAATAAGGCGGCATATCTCCTGAAGCTGGAGGAACTGAATGAGGGCCTGAGGGAAGGGAGGCTTAACTTTGCAATGGTCATGGTAGACATGAACCACTTAAAGAGTGTGAACGATGAGTTCGGGCATAAGGCCGGAGATCAGTATATCAGAGGATGCTGCCACATGATCTGTGAGGCCTTCAAGCATTCTCCCGTATACAGGATCGGCGGGGATGAATTTGTGGCGGTACTTGAAAGCTGCGACTATTCAAATCGCAAGAAGATCCTGGGTGAGCTCAGGAAAAGCTTTGAAGCCTCCTACGAGCAGGAGGACAAGCCCCTTAATCAGAGGTATTCCGCCGCGGTTGGGATGGCAGAAAACGCATCAGACGACTTTTCCGCGGAATTTGTTTTTAAGAGGGCGGATAAGGCAATGTATGAGGACAAGTCCCGGTTTAAGAGCAAATACGGGGGAGACATCAGATAAGCGGGCCTGCGTATGGCGGGTCGCCCGACAAAAGGCTGTGAAGCAGCCTTCGGTTACGACATATGATGATGTCAGGGGCAAAAGGTGCTTTAGACTCCCGGATATTTGAAACCGGTTTGCGGGCATTACAGGAAAAGGAGCGGCTAATTTGGCAGATTGGGACAGAAGGGCATATGGCGGAGGCCATTACAGAGAAAGACAGGAGGATCCCTCGGTCGTACACTCGCGTTTCAGAAGGAAGGTGGTGACAGTCACTCTTATTCTGCTTGCGCTTATTTTCACGGGCGGCTTCATTCTGGCGATCATGCTGCTTTTTCCGGACTATAAGCCGGTGGCTCCGGCTTCGGAGAATGCCGTCATAGAGTTTTCGGATACTCATGGGTAACGACATTATGAATAATGGGGAATATACGATCAGACGGACCAGCATGCCGGTCAGGATCATCATGACTACGATAGCTTCCTTTATTATGGCTCTTAACATCAAGACCTTTGTCCGCACCGGAGGACTGATACCCGGTGGAGCAAGCGGTCTTACGATCCTGATACAGGAGGTGGCTCAGAGCTTTCTGGGGATAGCTCTTCCCTACACGCTGATCAATGTTGCAATCAATGCCTTCCCCGTATATATCGGCTTTCGTTACATAGGAAAACGCTTTACCATGCTTTCCTGCTATGTGATAGTCCTGACGGGTATCCTGGCTGATCTTATCCCGTATTCTCCGGTCACGAGAGATATACTGCTGATCAGTGTTTTCGGCGGGCTCATCAACGGAGCCGCCATAAGTCTCTGCCTCTTAATGGATGCCACCAGCGGAGGAACGGATTTCATATCTATCTATCTTTCAGAAAAGAGAGGGATTGATTCCTTCAACCTGACGCTTATCATAAACGGGGTCATCATACTGACGGCGGGTCTTTTGTTTGGCTGGGACAAGGCTCTTTATTCGATTATTTTTCAGTATGCTTCGACCGCCGCCATCCGTACCCTTTACAGGAAATATCAGCAGGCTACGCTTTTCATAGTGACAACGATGCCTGATGAGGTGTGTATGGAGATATCAAGGCTCAGCAACCATGCGGCCACCATACTCGAGGGGGAGGGGTCATATGAGCACAGGGAGAAGAGCGTGGTCTATTCTGTCGTTTCCAATGCTGAGGCCGGAAGCATAGTCAGGGAAGTTAAAAAAACTGATCCCGCCGCATTTGTAAATGTGTTAAAGACAGAAAGAGTGATAGGCAGGTTTTACCAAAGACCGGAGGACTGAGCCCGATGCTTATAGACTTTTGATCAGTTAGGGGTTATAATGTATCTTATGAGCACCGGTATTCCACGGTGCCATAAGATAACGAGCAAAACCCGCTTTTCAGGGTTTCGCGAGTCTATGTGGTGGTTTTAATAACCCATCTTATGAGCACCGGTATTCCACGGTGCCATAAGATATTTTCATTTCATATTGTCTGATTACGGCTTTGTTTTTGGAAAGGGGATTTATGAAAGTTATGCGTTAGTGCATTTACGGTAGATCATTTCCCTTATTTACGGTCACGGATGGCAGATGTAGTAAGCGAATTATACTCGTGAACACAATTGAGCGCGGTTTTCAGATCTCTTTATCGCTGCGTTCACTCGTTATACATTTCAGTAACTGGCAGTTATTTGTGTTAATGAGCATAAATACGTTCACTATGATTAAAGGCAGGGATGCGGGAGGAAGTATGCATAAACTAAGTGAGGAGCTGTTTCAGAATGCGATGGATATGAGCGATACCATCGTGTTCCAGTATGATTTAAGGACAGATTCCATCAGCTTTTCCAAAAACGTGGAAAGGTATATTCCTATTGCCTTAAATGTCAATCAGTTTACTTCCAATATAGAGATCCGCGGAAAGGTCTTTCCGCAGGATGCCGAGAAGGCCATTTCTTTTTTTACGATTCCCCCTGAGGATGATAAGGTTAAGATGGATTATCTCCGCTTCTTAGACATGAGCGGGGAATATTTCTGGTATCAGCTTAAGGGCAGGACCGAAAGGAAAAAGGACGGCGACAGGGTATTATACGGAACTCTGACCTATGTAGATGATGAAAGAAAGAAGCAGATAGACGAAGAGAGCGCCAGGGACGGCCTTACCGGACTTATCAACCGCAAGACCTTTATGCAGCAGGTGGATGCTTACCTTGCTGAGGTGCCTGAAAACGTACTTCCGTCTCTGCTTGTCATAGATATTGATGATTTTCAGGAATGGAAGGAGTTAAACGGTGAAATAGGTGCCGAGGGTGTGCTGATGGAGGTTTCAAGGATATTAAAGCGCGCCTTCAGGGGCTCTGACATCATAGGCAGGATAGAGCAGGACCGCTTTGCCGTGTTTATGAAGGGAGTCAGATATACCGGGATACTTGTAGAGCGCTCCATAGCCGTCACTCAGGCCGTGAAGGAGGTCTGGGATGATCTTTCACAGGAAACCAAGCTTACCGTAAGCATAGGTATAGTGTACCTTAAGGACGGCAAGCTTTCCGCGGAGGAGCTTTTTGAAAGAGGCCTTATCGCCCTTAAGGACGCAAAGCGTGCCGAGAAGGGAAGCTTCAGCCTGTATAACGAGCTTATGCAGAGGGTGGAAAAGCTTCCGGATCCTATCCTAAGCACAAAGGAGATGGAGCTCGTCATGAACATCCTTGATCCGATGAGCGCCTTTGCCTATGCCATAGATGACAAGTTCAAGATAATATTCCAGAACGATAAATTAGATGAACGCTTCGGGGAGCAGACGGGACATTTATGCTACAGGGCGTATAAAAATTACGATGAACAATGTCCGGACTGTCCTCTTTTACAGATGTCAGGTAATCTGGGCTCGGTGGACGGAGAGGTCTACTCGCCTTCGTTACGGAGCGTTACCCCCGTAAGGTCTACAAAGATCACCTTAAGAAACGGAAAGAGTATTTATGTAAACTCCTCCATCAGGGAGGATGTGGAGAAGCAGGACGCTGCCATAAAAGAGAGTGAGCAGAGGATCAGAAACGCAATGGTCTATATGCTCAATCTCATATGGGATGTGGATCTTACCAGAAACACCTGTATCCGTATGAAGGAAAAGAACCTGAAAAGCATAATGGATATCAGGATAACAAACTATAAGAACCTCCGGGAGTATTTCATGGAAAATGTTGTGCATCCGGAGGACAGGGGCGATTTCTTCGAGGCCACGGATCCCAGGTATCTGAGGCAGATAAAAAAGCAGGGTGTCAACCTTCTTGCAAGGGAGGTGCGGATGCTTACCGTGGATGATGAATACAGGTGGTACAACATCTATTCTGTGTTCATCGATCAGGCTTCCGGGAGGACGATGATCATATGTCTTGACGTTAATGAATACAAAAGGCACCGCCTTGAGGAGATGGAGACCAAGGTAAAGCATGAGATAATGCGCCAGAAGAGCGAGATCATGAGAGAAATGGCGCTTACCAATGAAAGGCACGAAAATGTCAACGAAATGGTAGGCATCCTGGTTTACGAGTACAGCGTTGCCGAGAAGGAGCATTACCTGAGCCCGATGTTGGATGAGATATTCCCTATCAACAGGAAGCTTCTTACGGACGAGTGGTCGCTTATCAATTCACTCAGATGTCATGAGGATGATAAGGAAAAATTCGACCTTTTCAAGGAAGAGATCAGGCAGGGCAAAAATCAGAAGCTTACGATAAGGCTTTATAATAAATACAGAGTCGCCATATGGTATACCGTAATAGCCCAGGCTCTGCTCGGAATAGACAGTAAGCCGGTGCGCTACCTCTGGACCTTCCAGAATGTCGATTCCGAGATGAAGATAAAGCAGGAGATGGAGTACAGGGCCGAGTATGACTCGCTGACAGGGCTCTTTAACAGCGAGACCTTTTATCAGAGGGTAGAGGAGCTTATTTATCTCTGGGAGGACAGGAAATGTGCCATTGTATCCATTGATATAGACCGTTTCCGTCTGATCAACGACAGGCATGGCATTGAGGTGGGAAACAGGGTCATCAGGCGTGTCGGAACCATCATAAGAAGGTGTCTTCCTCCCGGCTGTATAGGAAAGCGTTATCAGGCGGATGTTTTCAGTGTGCTCCTTACCTACGATTCTGACAGGGATTTTGTGGTATTCATGGATGAGCTTACCACGGCGGTACAGAAGGATGAGGAGATGGAGGTCTCGGTTTCGCTGGTCTTCGGGATCTACAAGATAAATGACAGGAGTGTTCCCGTAAGGCTCATGTGTGACCGCGCAAGGGCCGTAAAGAAGCAGATAAAGGGCTCGATGCTCTCAAACTATGCCGTTTATGATGACGAAATAAGGCTTAAGCTCAGAGAACAGCAGGAGATCGAGAACGAAATGCAGACGGCTCTTGTCAATAATGAGTTTGTCATGTATCTCCAGCCCCAGATAAACATAGCCGACGAGACCCTTTACGGGGCAGAGGCCCTTGTAAGGTGGGAGCATCCTACAAAGGGAGTCATGGTGCCGGGAAGGTTCATTCCGCTGTTTGAGAACAACGGCTTCATAATGAACCTTGACCGCTATATGTGGGAGCGCGCCAGCGCCTACATCAAGAGACTTAATAAAAGAGGCTATTATTTTCCTGTTTCCGTCAACGTATCGAGGCTCAATATAGGAACGGTTAATATCCCCTCGATCCTTGACGACCTTACGAAAAAATACAGAATAGACAAGCATCTCTTAGAGATCGAGATAACGGAGAACCTTTTTGTCGAGGATGCCCAGGGCCTTTTCGGTGAGATGGAGGAGCTTCGGAAACGGGGCTACAGGGTGCTGATGGACGACTTCGGTTCAGGTTATTCCTCGCTTAATATGCTGAGGAAGGCTCCGATCGATGTAATAAAGATAGACCGTTTTTTCCTTGATGAGATCATGGCCACAGACAGAGGAAAGATAATAGTGGAAGCCTCTGTGAGGATGGCAAAGCAGTTAGGGCTCAAGGTCATAGCCGAGGGAGTTGAGACTAAGGAGCAGCTGGATTTCCTCAGGAATATCCATTGTGATATAGCCCAGGGCTTTTATTATTCAAAGCCGATACCCGTTGAGGAGTTTGAGAGGCTTCTGAAGGAAAAATGGAAGGTCGGAAGATAAGCACACGAACCGATTCGATATTTGCTTCGCAAATGTCGAATAAGCCTGTAAGCAGATCGGTGCAGGAGAAGAGGGATATGGAAAAGGATCAGACGGTGGTCAGCCTTGAGCAGGAGCTGGCGCAGGAGAGAACAGAGCTTTCATATGACCGTACGGGGCTGTCAATGCTAAGGACGAATCTGTCTTTCCAATCCAGCAGGCTGTCCATTGAACAGACTCATCTTTCTTTTCTCAGGACGATCGTTTCCCTTATGGGAAGTGCGGCTACAGTCTATAAGGCTCTGCCGGCACTGGGAGTTTCACATGTTTTTTCCACGGTGCTTTCGCTTTTCCTTCTGGCGGCTGCGGTATATTTTATTATCAAGGATCGACTGACATATCCAAGGCTGATGCAAAGGCTTAAGGAAATGGAACGGCAGAAGGATGAGATCTTTGAAAGATCGAGAGCCGATCTGCCGCCCGTTTCGGACGGGGACGGGCCCCGTCCGGGCATATAAACAAAAAAACACGGAGATTCGCGCCACTGCTGCGGTATGATCGCCTAAAGAACCCTGACAAAGCAGTCCTTTCCCAGTTCCTTTACAAATCCCTTTATCTTAAGCTGCATGACCGCATTCATAAATTCCGGTATTCCCAGTCCGCTTTCATCACATAGCTTATCCGCACTCTTTGCATAATAATCCAGTACTCCGAAGAGCCGCCTTTCTTCCGGAGAAAGAGACGTTTCTTCAGCGGGAGCGGAAGCAGGAGAGTCTTTGATGTCCTTATTATCATCCTCCTGCCGGTCTGTTCCTGCCGCTTTATTTAAAAGCCCGGGATATTCATTATAGGAGGATACTATGAGACTGACGATATCCTCAGCGGAGGCTACAGGGACCGCTCCCTGCTTCAAAAGCCTTATGCAGCCGGCGCTTAAGGGGTCGGTTATCCGCCCGGGCACTACTGCGACGTCCTTTCCCTGTTCAAGAGCCATGTCAACGGTGATGCATGTCCCTGACCTGAGCCTTGCCTCCACCACCACTACTACATCGCTGAAGGCAGAGATTATCCTGTTGCGCGCGGGAAACAAACAGGCCTTTGGCCTGGTACCGGGCCCGTATTCGGAGATTATGCCGCCCTGAAGGCAGAGCCTGTCATAAAGTTCCCGGTTTGCCTCGGGATAACACACATCAGCACCGCAGCCCAGTATCCCCAGGGAATATCCTCCCGCATTAAGGCAGGCCGTTTGTGCGGTCCCATCTATCCCAAGGGCCATTCCGCTGACCACGCAGATATCGTACCCCGCAAGCGCACTCCCAAGCTCATCTGCCGTCCTTCTTCCGTATTCGGAGCAGTCTCTGGCGCCTATAATGGCAACGCAGGGCCTGTCATCAGAGGGAAGCTCCCCCTTTACAAATATGGCAAAGGGGTGTCCGCTTATTTTCCTGAGCCTTTCAGGGAACCTTGCGGAATAGAAGGGGATAAAGCTTATACCCTTTTCAAGGCAGCCGGAGTATTCCGAAGCTTTATCGAAGCCCTCACGGTGCTCTGCGATAAGGCCGGCAAGCTTTTCGCTTACACCCCGAAGCTTTACAAGCTGCTTTCTGTCCATATTGTAAAGCCGTCTGGTACCGCCCGCCTCAAAGGCTATACGGCAGAGGGGGATATTATAATTACCTCCCAGACTGGCCCACCAGTAATCATACAGTATATCATCGTTTCTCATACAGCTCCTTTTGGTTTACAAGTCTATGTGGTGATTCTCGTAATGTATCTTATGAGCACCGGTATTCCACGGTGCCATAAGATAACGAGCAAAACCCGCTTTTCAGGGTTTCGCGAGTCTGTGTGGTGGTTCTCGTAATTTGCTATTGGCTCCCGTACATCCGGTTGAAAAACAGTGACTCCGTAAGGCAGTCCATTGTGATATCGGCTAAGCCTGAAAGATCCGCGATGGTCCTTGCCACCCTAAGTACCTTGTGATATGTCCTTGCGGAGATGCCAAGTCCCTCGGCCATTTTACAGAGGAATTGTTCCTCCTCCTCATTAAGGGCACAGAACCTTTTTATATCACCCGGGCTCATCTGCGAATTGAAATAAACGCCTGGCATATCCCTGAACCTTTCCTGCTGCAGGGAATGAGCGGCGCATACTCTTTTTCTGACCTCCGCCGAGCTCTCATTCTCGCTTTTATTGAACATTTCCCTGTATTCAAGCCTTTCAACGTTTATACATATGTCTATCCTGTCAAGCAGAGGCCTTGAGAGCCTTTCCGCATAGCGTTTTATTTCATTCCGGGTGCAGGAGCAGCGGCTGAGATCGGGGTAGGCCCCGCAGGGGCAGGGATTCATGGCGCCAACGAGCATGAAATCCGAAGGATATGAAAGACTTCCCCGGTATCTCGTAATGGTTATCCTGCCGTCCTCAAGCGGCTGTCTCAGAGATTCGAGGGCATTTCTGGAGAATTCAGGCATTTCATCGAGGAAGAGTACTCCTCTGTGGGCCAGGGATATGCAGCCCGGCCTCATTCCCGCGCCGCCGCCCGTCATTCCGGTTTCGGTAACGGTATGATGCGGAGCCATAAATGGCCTCCTGCTGACTATTCTGCGGTTATTTAGAGCCCCGGCCACACTGTATATGGAGGATACCTCCAGGCATTCCTCCTTTGTAAGAAGAGGAAGTATGCCGGGTATGCATTTTGCAAGCATGGATTTGCCGGCCCCGGGAGGACCTACCATCAGCACATTGTGCATTCCGGCGGCAGCTATCTCGATCCCTCTTTTTACCAGCTTCTGGCCGTTTACATACTTAAGGTCCGCTCCGCTGTCCTCGGCAAAAAAGACGGGAGGCTCCTTTTCAGGTTCGATCACTGTCTCTCCGTTTAAGAAGGATACAAGCTCCGTAAGATCCTTTATGCCGTAAACACTCAGACCGTCCACCACCGAGGCCTCCGGTGCGTTGCCGGATGGAACTATGAGCCGCTTTATACCGTTCCGCTTTGCCTCAAGGGCTATGGGGAGTATCCCGTTTATGGCGGCAAATTCCCCTGAAAGCATGAGTTCACCGGCAAAAAGGGTATCATCGGTGCTGCCCTGAGGGATCTCTCCCATAGCGTGGAGGATAGCCGCGGCCATGGGCATATCATATCCGGTGCCTGATTTTCGTATATCCGCGGGAGCGAGGTTTACCGTCAGGTGCTTAAGCGGGAGCTGCCGTTTGGAGTTTTTGAGAGCGGTCTTTACCCTTTCCCTGGCCTCCCTGACCTCGCTCCCGAGGTACCCTACAAGCTCAAATACAGGCATACCCTCCGATATATCTGCCTCAACACGGACGAGAAAGCATTCTATGCCTCTTATCCCACCGGACAATACACAGCTTACCATTAAATCAGGCCTCCCTTCGATACACCCTTCGGAGCGTTTTTATTCCCCGGGCAGTGAGCCGGAGGGGACAGGCTCACACCTCCCTGCCGGGTAAGACCGCATTATAGAGACAAAGGCGCCAAAAATCAATACTGAAGACAATGGTTTTCGTAACTTCGTATACCTGCATAAAATGGGGCTTTAATGGTCCTTTGAGATTTGGAGACTTAAGTGTAACGATTACCAAAAATCATCCGATAAAAGCCGGCAGTTCTGTAGATATTTTTTGAGACCCCATGTCTTCAAATTAAAACAATAATTGGAATCATGTACATCTTTTGCTATAATTGAATATGTACAGTAAATGAATTAAGAGTTTACACTTGATTCCTATACTGTGACGGGACAATTCGATATGTGCGAGGAGATATCGAATAAGTTTGGACCGCTGAAAGCGGCAAAAGAGTGTACCCTTTAAAAAGGAGGATAAGGATGATCGATACAAGTGCTATGCCGGGACTCGGGTTCGGACTTATGAGGCTTCCGGAGAAGGACGGCGTGATAGACCATGAAGAGGTATGCCGGATGGTGGATGCCTGTATGGAGGCCGGAATGAATTATTTTGATACTGCTTATGTTTATCACAGCGGCCTGTCAGAGGTGGAAGCGGGAGAAGCGCTGGTAAAAAGGTATAAAAGAGAGGATTTTATGCTGGCCACAAAGCTGCCTGCGTGGGAATTGAGGACAAAGGAGGACAGGGAGCGCATTTTTAATGAGCAGCTTGAGAGGGCTAAGGTTGAATATTTCGATTTCTACCTGCTGCATTCCATAGAAAACGGCAACATTGACACCTATGAACGGCTGGACTGCTTTAACTGGGGGCTTAAGAAGAAGGAAGAGGGCAGGATAAGGCACTTCGGTTTTTCCTTTCACGGAGATCCGGAGCTTCTTGAAAGGGTACTTGATGAGCATCCGGAGACGGAATTTGTACAGATCCAGCTGAATTACGCCGACTGGAACAATCCGGTGGTAAGATCGGGCCTTCTGTATGAAATACTGAGAGAACGCAATATCCCGATGATCATCATGGAGCCGGTAAAGGGAGGAACCCTTGCAAGGCTTAAGCCGGAGCTTGAGGATAGGTTAAGAGCCCTTAAGCCCGATGCGTCCATAGCGTCATGGGCATTAAGATATGCAGCCTCCATGCCCGGAATCATGACCGTACTTTCCGGGATGAGCGATCTTACGCAGGTACGGGATAATATCAATACATTCACCGCGTTCGAACCGCTGTCGGAGAAGGAAAGGGCCGTGATCGGCGAGGTGACCGGGATCATGCTGGACATTAAGCAGATCGGGTGTACGGCGTGCAGATACTGCTGCGACGGCTGTCCCGCAGGGATAAGCATCCCTGATGTGTTCAGGGTCATCAATACCATGACATTATATAATGAAGATTTCAGGCCGAGAACATTCTATAAGGGCCTTGTGAGCTCCGGAAACGGCAGGGCGGCTGACTGCGTGGCCTGCGGACAGTGTGAGAGAGTATGCCCGCAGCACCTTCCCGTCATAAGCCTGCTGAAGGAGGCGGCCGCGAAGCTGGATAATTAAGGCATAATTAAGGCAGTTCGCGGCGAAGGCTTGTATATGCGGCTGTTTAATGATACAATAGTTACACTATATTTATTTAATGGAGGTTATGTTATGAATAAAACAGAACTGATAGCTGTGCTGGCGGATAAGGCCGGAGTATCCAGAAAGGATGCCGGCGCCGTGCTTGAGGCTTTTACGGATACTGTGACCGAAGAGCTTTCCAAAAAGGAAAAGGTGACTCTCGTTGGCTTCGGCACGTTTGAAACAAGGGAGAGAGCGGCAAGAACGGGCAGAAATCCCCAGACCGGCGAGGAAATAAAGATCGCTGCTTCAGCGGCGCCTGCCTTTAAAGCGGGAAAGGCTCTTAAGGATGCGGTCAACGCTCCGAAGGGAAAGGGAAAGAAGAAGAAATAAGGAGATAATGTCATGGGTCTTGAAAAGAAGTTGGTAAAGCTGAGAAATGAAAAAGGCCTGTCCCAGAAGGATATGGCGGAAGTCCTGGGAGTTCATATAAATACCTATTCGCGTGTGGAAAGGGGTATAAGCAAGCCGGGCGCGGCTCTGGTCTCTGCACTTGCAAGGTTTTACGGAAAGGACGAGGCATACTTTTCGGACGAACCAAAGGCTGAACCCGGGCCCGTTAAGGAAGAGGAGCCTGTAAAGGCAGAGGAGCCCGAAAAGCCCGGGAAGGCAGAGGATACAGAGGAGCCTGTTAAGGCAAAGGAAGAGCCCGCTCTTAAGGAAGCAGGTAATGAGGTCATTACAGAGAAGCCGTCAGAGGCGGAAAAGGCTCCCAAACAGAAGAAGGGCTCCCGTGCCGGGGCAGGCAGCAGGTCCAAAAAGGAGAAAAAGCCTGCTAAAGACAGGAAATCAGGCAGGGAGAAGGTCAAAGCATCAGAGCAAAAGGAAGCAAACGAGCAGGAGACCGCCGGAGGTGTCAGTGCGGGTGCTGATAATATAAGCATAGAGCTTCAGTATATGGGAAAGGCGATCCCATATGCGGATATCATCAACAGGGCAAGGGAAGCTGCCGGAAAGAGCAGAGGCGGGCTGAACATCTATATCAAGCCCGAGGAAAACAGAGTGTACTATGTTGCCGGAAAGAATGTGGGAAGCTTTGAGATATAGGTGCCCGTGGCGTCACGGGAAAACAGGAGGGGGAAGCCCCTCCTGTCTGTTTTCAGGGAAAACCGGTCAGGTCGGCTCCTGAGGCAATTCAATGTGCAGGATATCCTCAAAGTGGATGCTTTCTCCGCTCATGAACAGGACAGACCGGTTATACATGTCTATTTTGCTGACCCTTCCGGCTTTTTCGGTATAGGAGCCTCCCTCCTTCTTATCATCAGGCACAAAAAATGTGATGAGAGCCTCGGGATGCTCTGAGACCCTTCCCGAAAGATACCTGAGAGCCTCGTCAACCGCGGCTATCGCATCCTCATCCGGTATGATCCGCTTCTGCGTAAGCCTTGCAGTTTCGTCAACCGCGGCATGATATCCGGTAAGGGCTGCAAAGGGGGAAAACTGTGCCGCCCGGTCATTCATCGACATATGAGGCCTTGAGGCCGACTGATGATGCGGATGATCGATTATATCGCTGTAATCATTCCTTTTCACGCCTTATGTCCCCCTATCTGGGCGTTTCGTTCCCTTCCGGTAGCGCCCTCCCTGAAGCTTGTGCCTCTGAGGATGGCGTTATTGCCAAACTTCCTTCTGATCTTAAGCTCTGCCTGCTGCAGGGCTCTTTCCTTAAGGAACCTTTCCTCCTGGTCCCTGCTCAGGTTATTCAGCCCGAAATCGGAGAACAGGTTCAGCTGGCCGTTTTCAGGCTGAGCGGAAGCCTCTTTTTCCGGAACTGTTTTCAAGGCAGCTATATTTATCCTTCTTATCAGAAGCTTTCTGTCAACTATCCTGTCATACAGCTTAAGTACAGCCTCTGTCATGATATCGGAGGAGGAAGTCGGCCACGGAAGGTGCGCGGTGCCGTGAGCGTGCTTTGGAGCCGGCTTTCCGTAATAGTTTAAATGAATCTCGCCCGTGTAAGCCTTTGTATCCTTCAGGGCTTCATAGCTTATCGTCAGCACCGTTGTGCTGCAGACCAGGCCCTTTTCCACAAGGTCGAGAGAAAGGGCATCGGTCATTTCCCGGACGACTGTGCGGGCCTCATCAAAGCTGTAGGGACGCATGAGGACCTGACCGGAGCTTATGCTCCTGCTTTCGGGCTTATACTGTCTGATATCAGCGATCGTTACTGGCTCAAAACCCCAGGCATGGTCTATCAAAAGCTCGGCGTTTACACCGAAGGTGCGGTAAAAGTAGTCTTCATTTATCTCGGATTCTCTTGCGACATCACCGAGTGTATACAGGCCGTTTTCATTAAGCTTTTTCTCCGTGGCTGCGCCTATCCTCCAGAAATCGGTAAGGGGAGTATGCGACCACAGCTCCTTTCGGAAGCTCTGCTCATTAAGCTCGGCGATCCTTACCCCGTCCTCATCACCGGGGATATGCTTGGCCATTATATCCATTGCGGCCTTACAGAGAAAAAGATTGGTCCCTATGCCTGCAGTGGCGGTAATGCCGGTGGCCTCAGATACATCCCGTATTATCCTTGCGGTGAGCTTTCGGGCTGTCATTTCGTAGGTGTCAAGATAGGAGGTCACATCCATGAATACCTCGTCGCAGGAATAGACATGGATATCCTCGGGAGCTATATATCGGAGATAGATACTGTAAATATCGGTGCTGTAGCGCATGTACAGAGCCATCCGCGGAGGAGCCACGATATAGTCAAGCTCTGCTGAAGGATTTGCCGAAAGCTCCGATAAGAAGGGGGAGCGACAGGTAAGCTCCTGCCCGGGTGCCCTGCTTTTGCGCCTGATATTTATCTCGTTTACAGCCCTGATCACCTGGAACAGTCTTGGCCTTCCCGGTATACCGAAGGCTTTGAGCCCCGGGGATACGGCAAGGCATATGGTCTTATCGCTTCGTGACGGATCCGCGACGACAAGGTTTGTATCAAGCGGGTCGAGCCCCCTCTCCACACATTCGACGCTTGCGTAGAAGCTCTTCAGATCTATGGCGATATATGTTCTGTTTTCCATGCTGCTTCCTCCGCCGTCTATGATAGCACCGACCCCTCCCTCCCGCAACCTGGCTCCCGTATTATTCTTGACTTGCCCTCGCTGTTGGGTGTATAGTGTGGTTCAGCTTTAAAAAAGGGAGTGTATCAGTATGGCTAAGAATCTTGTTATAGTCGAGTCTCCTGCCAAGGTCAGGACCATAAAGAAATTTCTGGGTCCCAATTATGAGGTGATGGCCAGCAACGGACATGTAAGGGATCTTCCCAAAAGTCAGCTCGGCATAGACACAGAGCATAATTACGAGCCCAAGTATATTACCATAAGAGGCAAGGGTGAGCTCTTGGCTTCCTTAAGAAAGGCCGCAAAGAAGGCCGATAAGATATATCTGGCAACCGACCCGGACCGTGAAGGCGAGGCCATTTCGTGGCATCTTTTAAAGGCGCTCAATCTGGACGAAAAAAGTAAGAATGTAAAGCGTATCACCTTTAACGAGATCACAAAAAATGCCGTAAAGGAATCCTTAAAGCATGCAAGGGATATAGATCTTAACCTGGTGGATGCCCAGCAGACAAGGCGTATGCTTGACAGGATAGTGGGCTACCGCATATCGCCCCTTCTCTGGGCTAAGGTGAAGAGGGGACTGAGCGCCGGAAGGGTGCAATCGGTGGCGCTGAGGCTTATCTGTGACAGAGAGGCCGAGATCGATGCCTTTATCCCGGAGGAGTACTGGACCCTGGATGTTTCCCTTGAGGTCAGCGGTGAAAAAAAGCCTCTTATTGCCCGTTATGCGGGAAAGAACGGCGAAAAGGCCGATATAGGCTCAAAGGAGGAGCTTGAAAGGCTTGAGGAGGAGCTGAAGGAAGAAAAATATACCGTCACCGATGTAAAGAAGGGCGAAAGAAGGAAAAAGGCGCCCCTTCCCTTTACTACCTCTACGCTGCAGCAGGAGGCAAGCAGGACACTTAACTTTTCCACGCAGAAGACAATGAGGATCGCCCAGCAGCTTTACGAGGGAGTGGATGTAAAGGACGAGGGCACGGTGGGAATAATAACCTATCTGCGTACCGATTCCGTCAGGGTCGCGAAGGAAGCGGAGGAAATGGCGGCAGAATACATAAAGGAACAGTACGGGGACGCTTACATGGCGGAAAATGCCGCGCCGGCAAAGGATTCAAGGAAGATCCAGGATGCCCATGAAGCCATAAGACCAACGGACATAAACAGGCTCCCCTCAAGGCTTAAGGATTCCCTGTCAAGGGACCAGCTGAGGCTGTATACTCTTATATGGAAAAGATTTACCGCAAGCAGGATGAGCCAGGCCAGATATGATACCGTGCAGGTAAGGATAAGCGCGGGGGAGCACCGCTTCAGCGTGTCCGCTTCAAAGCTTGTTTTTGACGGCTTTATGAAGGTGTATACCACGGACGAGGATGAGAAGGAGGAGGAAAATCTTCTTTTAAACGAGCTTACGACCGAAAGCAGCCTGAGCTTTGGCTCCTTTGACGCAAAGCAGCACTTTACGCAGCCCGCGCCGCATTTTACGGAGGCCTCACTTGTGAGGACCCTTGAGGAGCTGGGAATAGGAAGGCCCAGCACCTATGCCCCTACGATCACGACCCTCCTGACCAGGAGGTATATAGCGAAGGAAAACAGGAATATTTTTGTCACCGAGCTTGGCGAAGCGGTAAACAAGATCATGAAGAGCTCCTTCAGCAGCATCGTCAACAAGGATTTTACCGCTAATATGGAGATCCTTCTCGATAATGTAGGCGAGGGGACCCTGGACTGGCACACTATAATAGCCAATTTCTATCCTGACCTGGACGAAGCCGTAAAGCAGGCTGAAAAGGAGCTCGAACACGTCGAGGTAAGGGATGAGGTAAGTGACGTCATCTGTGAGGAGTGCGGCAGGAATATGGTGATAAAATACGGGCCTCACGGAAAGTTCTTAGCCTGTCCGGGCTTTCCCGAATGCAGGAATACCAAGCCCTATCTGGAAAAGATCGGCGTAAAGTGTCCGCTGTGCGGCGGAGAGCTGGTGGTCAGGAAGACAAGAAAGGGCAGGAGGTTTTACGGCTGTGAAAACGGTCCCGAATGCGATTTTATGTCCTGGCAGCGTCCCACTGAAGAAAAATGCCCCAAATGCGGCGGACTGATGGTAGAAAAGGGCTCAAAGCTCCAGTGCATTAATTCCGAATGCGGCACGATAATTGACCGCAGGGCGGATGAAATGTCAGACGAATCCGCCGAGGAGTAAAAAAATGACTGAAAACAGCTTGAATTATCATGGCAAGCCGTTATATAATAATGCATAGACAAAACTGATCGTTTCAGTACGGGAAGAAGGATATGAGCAGCTTACAGTTACTGGATAAGACCAGGATGCTGAACAGGCTCCTGCATAATAATAATTCAAGCAAATTCGTATTCAATGACATCTGTGAGGTGCTTAAGGATATCCTTTCCTCGAATGTCCTTGTTATCAGCAGAAAGGGAAAGCTTCTGGGGTTAGGCGACAGACGGGATACCCAAACCATCGGGGAGCTTCTTAAGAGCAGAGTGGGAGAGTTCATAGACGAGAGCCTGAACGAGAGGCTGCTCGGCATTCTCTCAACCAAGGAGAACGTTAATCTCCTTACGCTTGGCTTTGAGGAGGAGAAGGCGGGAAGCTATCAGGCGCTCATAACTCCCATCGATATAGCGGGGGAGAGGCTGGGAACTTTATTTTTTTACAACAGCGATATTAATAATCAGTACGATATTGACGATATAATATTGTGTGAATACGGAGCTACGGTGGTGGGGCTTGAGATGATCAGAGCACTCACCGATGAGAACGCTGAGGAGCTGAGGCGTGTAAAGGATGTGCGCGCCGCTCTTTCTACCATGTCAGCCACGGAGACCGAGGCTCTGAGGCAGATATTTGAAGAGCTTAACGGAACAGAGGGCATCCTTGTGGCAAGCAGGATAGCCGACAGGGCGGGGATAACCCGTTCGGTCATAGTGAATGCTCTTAGAAAGCTTGAGAGTGCCGGAGTGATAGAGTCGAAGTCCTCCGGAATGAAGGGCACCTATATCAAGGTCCTTAATCCCGTGGTATTCGACGAGATAGGTACTGCCGGTGATCTTTCAAAGGGCTGAATTGAATATTTCCTATAAACGGAATTGTAGGATGGATAAAACGGATTTTGGCACCGGCTGAGATCCGTTTGTTTTTTTACATTAGAATATATTGTTTTTTTGTGAAAAATCAATATAATAGAACAGGGGTGAGTAGAAATGATCAATTCTGATGTCTATAATTATGTCAACGTGCTTGACAAGGCGGCTGACGGTGCCTGGATGAGGAACCAGGCTATAGCGCATAATATCGCTAACGTGGACACCCCCGGCTATAAGAGGCAGGACGTGTCCTTTGAGGCGGAGCTTAAGCATGCGTTAAAGGCCAGCAAATATGTTTCACTGGATGAAAAGGTAAACAGCCTTAACAAGCGCGGACTGTCAAAGATCAATCCCAGAACCTATTCCGATTATTCAGGATACGCATACAGGCTGGACAGGAACAATGTGGATATCGATACCGAAAATGTAGAACTGGCATCGAATCAGCTTAAATATAATGCTCTGGTCCAGAGCATCAACGAGCACTTTACCAACATAAAGGCCGTGCTTGGCAAGTAAGGCTTTACGGATCGGCACAAACTGAAGTTTATGCCCAAGCGCACGATCTCCTTCGGAAGTCGGCGCAGAAAGGAAATGCTATGAGTATTTTTAAGACCTTTGGAGTTAATGCGTCGGGACTCACTGCCGAGCGCTACAGGATGGATATCATCTCTCAGAATGTGGCCAATGCCAATACCACCAGAACAGAGGACGGTACGCCCTATGTCAGGAAGGTGGTCAGGTTTACGGAAAAGACGATGGACCCTACACAGTTCGGGACAATATTCAGAAAGACCAGAGGCATGGATATCGGCGACGGTGTCAAGGTGAGCGGGGTATATGAAGATCAGAAGGAGCCCATGAAACGGGTATATGATCCGGCCCATCCCGATGCGGATGACGATGGATATGTATGGTATCCGAACGTTAATATCGTTACCGAGATGACGAACCTTATCGATGCGACGAGGGCTTATCAGGCTAACGCTACGGCCTTTAATGCCTCAAAGAGCATGGCGACGACCGGGCTGTCGATCGGAAGGAGTTAAAACGGAACGAACTGAAGTTCGTTCTTAGCGCACAATTTCCTTCGGAAATTAGCGCAGACAAGGAAATGATCCGTTCGGTAAAACGAACGGATCGGAACGATCTGAAGATCGTTCCTAAGCGCATAATTTCCTTCGGAAATTAGCGCAGGGAGGGATGGGAATGGAGATTTCCAACATAAGAAGCACAGGCTCTGCGGCAATAGCAAATGCGGCGGCAAGGGCGGCAACGACGGTGCCTCAGGCTGATGAGGGGTTTAAGTCGTTTCTGGATTCCGCCATGAGCAATATAAACGAGACCAATGCGCTGCTTCATGATTCCGAGGAGGAGCAGATCAAATTTGCCATGGGTATTTCGGAAAATACGCATGATCTTTCCATCGCGGCAGCCAAGGCTTCGACGGCATTAAGCTATACCGTCGCGCTCAGAGACAGGTTTATCGAGGCATACAGAGAGCTGATGCAGATACAGGTGTAAGGAGAGCGCACGATTCGTAAACGAATCGGCGCAGCGGTGCAGACAAGGAAATGATCCGTTCGTTAAAACGAACGGATCGGAACGATCTGAAGATCGTTCCTAAGCACACGATTTTCCGCAGGAAAATCGGTGCAGAAAAGGAGGCAGGGAAGTGGCTGACAGATTGAGGGAAATACCGCAGCGTATCCTTGAATGGTGGAATAAATTTACCTCCAAACAGAAAACGATAATCATAAGCACGGCGGCAGGGATTATCCTGGCGCTTGTTATACTGGGAACGATCCTTACCAGACCGCAGTATGTCACCCTTGTCACCTGCGAATCCACGAAGGAGGCTTCGGAGATCATAGACCTTCTTACCGGGGACGGGATAGAATATCAGGTCACGGACGACGGACTCATCATTTCCGTCCGTAAGGAGAGCATCGCTACGGCGACCCTTTTGCTTGGGGCAAACGGCATACCGGCGGACAGCTATTCCTTAAATGACGCTCTGGCGGGAGGCTTTTCCACAACAGAATCCGATAAGGAGAAGACCTACAAGCTTTACCGGGAAAAGCGCCTTGAGGAGATAATGATGTCGGTGCCCGCGGTGAGCGCGGCATACGTTACGCTGTCAATCCCCACGGACGACGGTACTTTGCTTGCGGAAAAGGAGGAATCCTACGCAAGCGTCATGCTGGATCTTAACGAGGAGCTTGGAAAGGGAGTCGCGGAGAACTTTGCAAGAAACATCGCAACCGCCCTCGGAAATAAGACTACTGACAACATTACGATCATAGATTCCAACGGAAATCTTCTTTTCTCCGGCGCGGAGGCGGCGGAGGAAAACGTGACCTTAAAGGCTACGGATCAGATACAGCTCAAGAACGAGGCGGAAAGGCTTGTCAAGCAGGAGGTCACACAGGTCCTTTTGGGCTCGAATCTTTTTGAGGATGTGAAGGTCGCGACAAACTTAAACATGGCCTTCGGCTCGTCAAAGAGAACCTCGCATAAATATACGCAGGCGGATGAAAACGGTACGAATGTCCTTGCGCATACGGATTCCTACGAGGCCGAGGGCCAGGGAGCCATAAGCGGCATTCCGGGGACCGATACCAACACCGAGGAACAGACCTACGTCATAGAGGATGGGACTAACTCAAGGTATTCCGTAAACGAGGAGTCCAGTGACTATCTTCCCAGCGAGGAGATAGAGGAGACCGTGACGCCTTCGGGAGTCATCGATTACGGTAGCTCATCCGTTGCGGTCACCGCGTCTCACTATGTGATATATAAGGAACGGGAGCTCAGGAACCAGGGCCTTTTGGACGGGATAACCTTCGACCAGTTCGTAGCGGAAAATTCCGACATGGTAAGAAGGACCGTGGACGACGACATGGTGACCCTTGTAGCGAACGCTACGGGCATACCCGTCGCGAATATTTCGATAATAGCCTATGATGTTCCAATCTTCCAGCCGGATGAGGGCCTGCAGATAGATGCCGCCGATATCGCGCAGATCATACTGATAGTCCTGATCCTGGCACTGTTGGGATTTGTGGTCTTCTCAAGCCTCAGAAGGGAAAAGGAAGAGGTCGAGGAGGAAGAGGAGCTTTCCGTCGAGGATATGCTTGAGACAACACAGGAAAATATGGGGGTCGAAGATATCGAGCTGGAGACCAAGTCGGAGGTCAGGCTCATGGTTGAGAAGTTCGTGGATGATAATCCTGACGCCGCGGCCCAGCTTTTAAGAAACTGGCTCAATGAGGAGTGGGGGTAAAATAAAATATGCCAATGCAGCAGTCCGGTGATATGATCTCCGGGCTCCAGAAGAGCGCGATACTGCTGATAGCGCTCGGGCCCGAGAGATCAGCGCTGATATTCAAGTACCTCAAGGAAGAGGAAATAGAAGAGCTCACACTGGAAATAGCTAACACACGGAGTATCACTCCGCAGGTCAAGGAGCAGGTCATAGAAGAGTTTTATCAGGTCTGCCTCGCACAGCAGTACATAGCAGAGGGCGGTATCGGATACGCCAAGGAGCTTTTGGAGAATGCCCTGGGCGCCGAAAAGGCCATGGAGGTTATCGGAAAGCTTACCGCCTCGCTTCAGGTCAAGCCCTTCGAATTCATACGGAAAACAGAAGCGTCGCAGGTGCTCAACTTCATTCAGGATGAGCACCCGCAGACTATTGCGCTTATTTTATCCTATTTAAGTCCGGCTCAGTCCGCCCTGATAATCTCGGCACTGCCTCCGGACAGACAGTCGGATGTCGCAAAGAGGATAGCTACCATGGACAGGACGTCGCCCGATGTTATAAAGGATGTGGAGAAGATCCTTGAGACCAAGCTTTCGAACCTGGTGAACCAGGATTACACGATAGTCGGCGGTGTGGATTCGGTGGTTGAGATACTCAACACCGTAGACAGAAGCACCGAGAAGCATATCATGGAAACTCTGGAGATCGACGAGCCCGAGCTTGCCGATGAGATCAGAAAGAAGATGTTCGTATTCGAGGATATCCTTCTGCTGGACGACAGAGCCATCCAGAGGGTGCTCAGAGATGTTGACAACAGTGATCTGGCCGTTGCGCTTAAGGGCGCCAACGAGGAGGTCCAGAACGCTATCTTCAACAACCTTTCGAAGCGTCTTGCGGTAATGATCAAGGAAGACATGGAATTCATGGGTCCCGTAAGGATGAAGGATGTTGAGGAGGCTCAGCAGAAGATAGTAAATATCATCAGAAGACTTGAGGATTCGTCCGAGATCGTTATTTCCCGCGGCGGAGGTGACGAGATAGTTGTCTAGCGGTAATCTTTATAAATCCAACCATTATGTGGTAAAAACAGATGACGCCAGGGTCATAGATTCCAATAACCTGATCGCGGACAGGATGCAGAAGCTTTCGGAGATCCTTGAAATGGACGGCGACGAGGCCTTTGCGGACGACTTTTCCTACGGGCTCAATGCCGAGCAGGTGGAGGCTCTTCTAGGCGATGAGGAGCCAGGCGAGGGAGAGGATTTCGTATCGGGCATCGGTAATGTCATAAAGGACAATACCCCAAAGGTGGACACCGAGGAGCTCCTCAGACAGGCACAGGAGGAGGCCGACCGTATCACGGCGGAGGCCGGGGCCGAAGCGCAGAGGATAATAGAGGAAGCAAGGGGAGAAGCCGAAGGCATAAAGGAGCAGGCAAGGAACGAAGGCGCCGGAGAGGGCTATCAGGAGGGCCTTCAGAAAGCCGGGGCAGAGTTCCAGGTCAGGGAGCAGGCCCTTAAGGAAGAGGCCGACAGGCTCAGAGAAGAGTATGCTCAGAAATACGAGACCATGGAAACGGAGCTTGTAAGGGATCTTACAGACGTATTTGAGCATGTCCTCGGAGTGAACCTGTCCGATCAGACGGATATAGTACTGAACCTGATGAAGGAAGCCATAAAGAACATTGAGGGAGGAAAGAACTTTTTCGTCCACGTGTCGCCCGAGGATTACGCTTACGTGAGCGCCTTCAAGGAGGATATTCTTAACAGCGTGGGCGGGGTGGATTCGGTGGACATCGTTGAGGATGTTACACTGAAGCAGTCGGACTGCTTTATCGAATGTGAAAGCGGGATATATGAATGCGGGCTGGGGACCGAGCTTTCGCTTTTAAAAAAGGAGCTTCGGCTTTTATCCTATACAAAGGAGTAGCTGCGGCGGTCCGCCGAAGTAAATATCAGAGGTCTTATGAACAATAACAACAAGTACCGTCATGCTCTTGAAAAAACATATTTTAAAAGGCTGGGCAAGGTAGTAAACGTGGTGGGGCTCACCATCGAGTCGATCGGACCGGACGCCAGACTTAACGACCTGTGCCGCATCATAATAGATAAAAAGACGGGAAAGTATGTGGAAGCCGAGGTGGTGGGCTTCCGCAATAACCGCACCCTTCTTATGCCCTATGATGTGACTGAGGGCATAGGCTACGGCTGCATAGTGGAAAACACCGGAGAGCCCCTGACCGTCAGTGTCGGTGAGGAAATGCTTGGGCTTACGCTTGACGGCCTGGGAAGGATGCCCGACGGAACGAGGCTAAGGACCGGGAAGAGCTATCCGATAGATTCAAACCCGCCCGACCCTATGGACAGGGAGATCATCAGGGAGCCTCTGGCATTAGGGGTCAAGGCCGTAGATGGGATACTGACCATTGGCAAGGGTCAGCGTATCGGAATATTTGCGGGCTCCGGAGTGGGAAAGAGCACTCTACTGGGTATGTTTGCCAGAAACACAAAGGCTGATATCAACGTTATCGCGCTTATCGGCGAAAGGGGCAGAGAGGTAAGGGAATTCATAGAGAGAGACATGGGAGAGGAGGGCATGAAGCGCTCCATTGTTGTATGTGCCACCTCCGATAAGCCTGCTCTTGTAAGAAAGAAGGCTCCCATGACCGCTACGGCCATTGCGGAGTACTTCAGGGACCAGGGGAAGGATGTGCTGCTCATGATGGACTCGCTGACCCGTTTTTCGATGGCGCAGCGTGAGATAGGGCTTGCAAGCGGCGAACCCCCTGTAACAAGGGGCTACCCTCCAAGCGTTTACGCAGAGCTCCCGAAGCTTTTAGAAAGAGCGGGAAACTCCGACAAGGGCTCCATAACCGGCCTTTATACGGTGCTGGTCGACGGTGATGATTTTAACGAGCCCATCACGGATACGGCAAGAGGGATCCTTGACGGTCACATCGTGCTGAACAGGAAGCTTGCCCATAAAAATCATTATCCGGCGATAGATATCCTTGCAAGCATTTCAAGGTGTATGAGCCAGGTGGCGGGGAAGGAGCATAAGGCCGCCGCGGGAAGGCTTAAAAACGTGCTTGCGACCTATAACGAGGCGGAGGATCTCATCAACATCGGAGCCTATAAGGCGGGCTCCAATCCGAACATTGATTTTGCCATAGAGAAGATAGACAAGGTGAACGAGTTCCTTTGCCAGGAGGTCGACAGCAAATACCAGTTTGACAATGAGATAGAGCTCCTGGAAAAGATATTCGACTGAACAGAGGATGAGTACAGGTAACAGGACTTACAGGTAAGCCGGGGACAGCAGAGATGGCAAAATTTATTTACAGAATGCAGAACATCCTGGATCTCAAGGAAAAGCTTGAGACCCAGGCCAGAAATGAATATGCAGTGGCTCAGGCTGAGCTTAATGAGGAGGAGGACAGGCTCCTCTCCCTGATAAAAAGAAGGGAGGCCTATGAGCAGAAGCTTGCGGAGCTTTACAGCGGGGGGATCAGGGTGCTTGAGATCCAGGAAACGCTCGAGGCTGTGGAATACATGAAGTATCGTATCGAGCTTCAGAGACACAATATCAAAAAGGCCCGGAAGAAGGTAGAGAATGAGAGGGCAAAGCTTCAGTTTGCCATCCAGGAGAGGAAGACCCAGGATAAGCTTAAGGAAAACGCCTTCGAGGTCTTTCTGGAGGAGCTGAAGGCTTCGGAGAGCAAGGAGATAGACGAGCTTGTGAGCTACCGCTTCGGGGCCGGCAAAGAGGGATAATAATGGCTGACGAGGAGCTTATGGAGCAGGACTCCGGGAAAAAGAAAAAGGATAAAAAGGATAAGAAGTCAAAGGCCGGCTTTGATGCCACCGTCTCCGATGATGGGACTACGATGTATACGGATGCGGAGGAGGATGAAGGCGGTTCTTTTTCTGTTGTGCTGATCGTTTTCTTCATAATACTGATCTGGCTGGCGATACTTGCGCTTCTGATAAAGCTTGATGTTGGCGGCTTCGGCTCCAATGTACTTTATCCGCTTTTAAAGGACGTTCCGGTGATCAATAAGATACTTCCGGATACCGAATTCACCTCCGCCGATATCGAGCCCGAGCAGGAGTTTAAGAGCCTTGACGATGCCGTAAGGGAGATAGAGTCCTTAAGGCGCGAGAACGAGGATCTGAAAAAGACCATAAGCGCCGCTTCAAATGACGAACAGATTGCCGCCCTGAAGGAGGAGGTCAAAAGACTGCAGACCTTTGAGGACAGTCAGGTCCAGTTCCAGAAGCTTAAGACCGAGTTTTATGAAGAGGTGGTCTTTTCGGATGAGGCTCCTGATATAGAGGAGTATAAGAAGTTTTACGAAAGCGTTGATCCGGAGAATGCGGAATATCTGTACAAGCAGGTCGTGGCCCAGCTTGAGGAGGACAAGGAGATCGCGGACTATGTAAAGACCTACAGCGAGATGAAGCCAAAGAGTGCCGCGGCCATATTCGAGCAGATGGGAGACAGGCTGGATCTTGTGGTCAAGATACTTGAGAGGATGGAGGCCGCCACAAGGGCAAAGATACTAAACGCAATGAACCCGGAGTTTGCTTCGAGAATCACAAAGCTTATGGATCCTGAATGAGATTATCCCTAAAGGTTTTCTCCATCCGGGCCGATAAATAAAGTGATACGGTATATGTATCAATTTCAGGGAAAGGAGGAGAAAGATGACAGGAACGTCCATAAACGATCTCAAGTCCTATTTTTCGCAGGCTGATAACGAGCTTTTTGTGAGAAGGCCGGAAAAGGCAGAGGATGCGGGTAATTCCTTTTCAAAGGCCATGGCTGAGGCACAGGGAAGGCCCAGACAGGCTGAGGCAGGGCAGTTTATAAGGGAGCCTGAGGCCAAAAGTCCGGTAAGAACAGAGACGGGGCAGGCCGGAAGAAAGGACCTGAGTGAAAGGACAGACAGAACCGGAAGCACAGACACCGATAAGACCGTTTCCGCAGACAGGACCGAGGGGACCGACATGGAAAACGGTAAGGAAGATTCTGCAGTTTCCGACAGCGTTCAGAAAAAGCTTGATAAGATAACCGGGGCGATAAAGGAAGAACTCGGGATCACCGACGAGGAGCTTAATGAGGCGATGGAGGTCCTTAATATGGTACCTCTTGATCTGCTCGATGCCGGAAACGTAAAGGCGCTCATGATGGAGGCTACGGGAACGGAGAATCCCGTCGAGCTTCTTACTAACGAAAGCCTGCTTCAGGGGATCAATAATGTTGTGGAGATCGTAAATGAGAGTGTTGAAGAGCTTAAGCAGGAGCTTTCGGTAACTGACGAACAGTTTAAGGAGCTGATCGCCGGGCTTAAGGAGGAAGACGCTGACGCGGAAGTATTTGCGGCTGGTCTTAATACGGAGGAAATGCCGAAGGAGCTTGAGGCTGAAGACGGGGAGCCTTTGAAAAGGCCTTCTGACGAGGGTGAAGCCTCTGTTGACAGGGGTACTCAGGAGAAGGGCGCTTTAAAGGAGAACAGCCCGTCCGAGGCAAATGAAAGCTTCAATGTAAATGCCGCGGCCGGCCGGGTTAATAAGAACAGCCCGGGACAGGAGACGGCCGGAGATAAAAATGAGGGCGGAAACAGCGAGCTTATGCAGCAGATGCCCCAGACAGTTATTGAAACCTCGGTAAACGAGGCAGGCGAGGTGGTGGAGACCGTAAGGCAGTACAGCTCCTATTCGGATAACGCAGAGATCGTAAACCAGGTCACGGAGCAGATAAAGGTAAACATCACTCCCGAAAAGACCTCCATGGAGATGATGCTTCATCCGGCATCCTTAGGAGCGGTGCATATCCAGGTAACGCAGCAGGGAGATATGCTGCATGCCCAGATACTCGTCCAGAACGAACAGGTAAAGGACGCCATAGCCGGGCAGATGGAGCAGCTGCTTAAGACCTTTGAGGAGCAGGGGCAGAAGGTTACGGAGATCGATGTATCCGTTGCCAATTATAATCTTGAGCAGGGTCTTAACCAGAATCAGGGAGATAATAACGGAGGAAACGGAAACGGCGAGAGCGCTTCCTCAAGAAGGCTCAGAAGGACGCTTGACCTGAATGCCTTAAGTGAAGAGGATATCTCGGAGCTTTCGGAGGACGACAGGCTTCAGGCCGAGGTCATGAGCATGAGCGGAACGAGCGTGGAGTACAGAGCTTGAATATGAAATGATTTGGTCAGCGGGCTGACCAAATCGGCGCGATCCAAGGATCGCACCTAAGCGCATGATTTCATAAATGAAATCAGCGCAGTGAAAGGAGAGTGGCAGAATGTCATTAGTTGCACCGGTAATCGACGGTCAGGTGACAGGATCATCATCAGCGCAGAGCGTAGCTGCCGAACAGCAGAAGAAGGCGGCACCCTCCTCCACTATGGACAAGGAATCCTTCCTTCAGCTTCTGGTGGCACAGATGAAGTATCAGGATCCGATGGAGCCTACGTCGAACACAGAGTATATTTCACAGTATGCCCAGTTTTCGGAGCTTGAGCAGATGCAGAACCTGAGCGGTTCAATGAATCTGCAGAGGGCTTCGGGGCTTGTAGGGCAGTACGCGGTCATGGAGCATGTAAACGAGTCCACCGGCGCCACCTCTACCGTAGAGGGGAGGGTGGATTACGTGACCTTTGAGAACAACAAGGCGTTTTTAAGCATCGATGGCACACTTTACCCGATGGACGAGCTTACCAACGTGATGGACAGCGAATACGCAACTGCCGTTGAGAGCGCGGAGAAGTTCACGGAGATCATGAACAGGCTTCCGGGAGTGGATTTCCTCTCTATCGCTGACAGGAACGATGTGGAGACCCTGCAGTATATGTTCAACAACATGAGCAGCTACCAGCAGGAGTACATTACCGACAGTCAGGTATCCGCTCTTCAGGAGTATGTGACGAGGATGTCACAGATCGTCGCAAATGCCGAGGCACAGGCGGCAAAGGCCCAGGCGGAGGCGGAAGCGGCAGAGAAGACGGGTGAGGAGAGCACTTCGGTATCCGGTACGGCAGAGTCCGGAGAGGATACGGGAGAGGCAGAGACTGAGGAAAGCGTTTCGGCAGTTCAGGAGGCTTAGGGAACTCTGCACCAATACAAATCATTTCATTGTGATTTTTTGAAGGGAGCTTTGATATGAGGATAATGAACGGACAATTCCCTTCTATTGAACAGGCAACAGAGAAGTATACAGGGCCTGCGTCAGGCAGGGCTGAGGCAAACGGGCGCCGGACCTTCGCGGATATCCTCTCGGATAAGAAGCTTGAAAAGGAAGGGACGGAGCTGAAGTTTTCAAAGCATGCAAGCCACAGGCTGTCTGACAGGAACATCGAGCTTTCCGACAGTCAGATGGAAAGGTTGTCGGAGGGTACACAGATGGCCGGCAGGAAGGGGATCAGCGAGTCGCTTGTGATAATGGACGAGCTTGCGTTCATAGTGAGCGTAAGGAACAATACAGTGATCACCGCGATGGATCAGAATGAAGCCGGTGAAAATGTTTTTACCAACATTGACGGAGCGGTAATAGTTTAAACGTAGTTTCAGCCGGACCTTACGGAGGCTGATGGTTTCTGACTGACAGAGGAAACTTTACTCTGAGTTTTATATAAAACCCGGAGCAGTATACAGGGACAGGATTTACTCCGTAAATCCATTATTGCCGAAAATAAGTAAAAGACACTTATTTTCGGTCCCAAAAATTTTTAAAAAGCAAAAATTTTTGCAAGGAGGTCAAAATACTATGATGAGATCACTTTTTTCTGGCGTTGCGGGTTTAAGGACCCATCAGACCAGAATGGACGTAATAGGTAACAATATAGCAAACGTTAATACCGTAGGCTTCAAGGCAAACAACGTAACCTTCCAGGAGCTTATCTACCAGACCACTTCAAACGCTTCCGGCGCGAACAATGATACGGGCCGCGGCGGCGTTAACGCAAAGCAGATAGGTCTCGGTGTTTCTACCGGAGCCATCAATACCAACATCACCACCCCCGGTTCATCCCAGACCACCAATAACCCCTTTGATCTTCAGATCAGCGGGGATTCCTTCTTCATCGTAAGCGGCGGCGGAGAGAACTTCTTCACCAGAGCCGGTGCCTTCTATGTTGACGGTGCGGGAAACCTTGCAATGACCTCAAACGGCTATAATGTAATGGGATGGCAGGCGGATCCGGAGACCCAGGAGATCAGGAAGGATACCGTGTCTCCTCTGAGGGTCATGTCGCCGGAGAATTCCAACGCGGACCCGGAGGCTACTAAAGAATCGTATTTCAAGGGAATTATAGACAAAAATTCTACTCAGCTGACAGATGAAAGTGGATTGGTTTCCTCTATTTCATTTTATGATGAAAAAGGCTTTGGGTACGTTGCAAAGTTTTCAGTAAAAAATTTTAATGGAACGGGAGATGATAAGACAGATCTACCGGAGGGAGTATTCAAGTTAGACATAGCTGATATTATTGACTCTTCTACAAACGAGTCACTGGTTCTGGGTGAAAATGGCAAACCGAATTCTGCTGCCATAGAAAAATACTTTAAATTTGCAGCAGGAGATACCCCTGGCACAGGGCAAGGAACGGGTACCTCTATCTACCTTTATTATGATACAGTTGATGGTAGTTTCCTTGGGTGGACTCCCTCAACTTCAACACCTGTTTCATTGAAGAAAGGTCCTGATGGTGAAGTTGCAAATAAACCAGCAGGTTTTAGTGCGGATAAATTTCAGCTTAATAAACAAACTGGTGATCCAGCTATAAAAGTATATGATAAGGATGGGAATGAAAAAGCTACCGGAATCAGCACCGATGGCTTCGTCAATATCAATGTCGCAGCCGACACCACCACAATGTGGGACAACAACCAGACCTCGACCCTTGCCGGCAAGCCCGGTGACTACGACGGCAACTACATGGGCCGTAAGGTAGGTAAGATGTCAGGTCTTACGGTAGATCAGAGCGGAAAGATCTTCGCCTCCTATGATAACGGTACCCAGAGGGTACTGGG
>ODAI012219064.1_pt1 | contig 29618 bp, 20 predicted proteins | sample 1539321 | NCBI WGS metagenome assembly ODAI01 (sample SAMN02144231, study PRJEB22623) | gut metagenome | biome: sheep rumen | host: Ovis aries | place: New Zealand
ATGAAGTTGGTCGGTCGTTGACAAAACCCTGTAGTTTCTTTGTGGTGTGAGGATTTTTTCGTAATTTTGGCTCCGCCGAACTTAAGTTTCGTTCGAAAATGAAAAAGAAAAGCGCGTTTTCTTTTTGCATTTCGCTCACTTATTCGTAATTTTGCAGCCCGAAAGAAGAAAACATCCAATGAAACTATACAGCGATGAGGAACTGGCATGCCTGCTGGACCAGGAAATTTTCCACCAGATAGGCGACTGCGCCGACGAGCTTGGCGTGGAGTGCTATGTCGTGGGCGGCTACGTTCGTGACCTGTTTCTTGAGCGCCACTCGAAGGATATAGATGTGGTCGTCGTGGGCAGTGGCATTGAGGTGGCCAAGCTGCTGAAGAAGAAACTCGGCCGGCGAGCCCACCTGAGCGTGTTCAAGAATTTCGGGACGGCACAGGTTAAAATCCAGGGGGCAAGGAGCAAGGAGCAAGGGTCAAGAGAATGCCCTTTGCAATCAGAAAACACTGACACACAAAACATATCTCCTGCCCCTTGCCCCCTGCCCCTTGCCCCTTATCCTCTCGAAGTCGAATTCGTAGGTGCCCGACGCGAGAGCTACAGCCACGACTCGCGTAAGCCCATCGTTGAAGATGGCACGTTGGAGGACGACCAGAACCGTCGTGACTTCACCATCAATGCAATGGCTATCTGCCTGAACGGCAATCGGTTTGGCGAGCTTGTCGACCCGTTCGACGGGCTGTACGACCTGGAAGATGGCATCATCCGGACGCCGCTCGATCCCGATATCACTTTCAGCGACGACCCCCTGCGCATGCTCCGTTGCATCCGCTTTGCCACGCAGCTCAACTTCCGCATCGAGGACGAGACGCAGGAGGCCCTGTGCCGCAATGCCGAGCGCATCAAGATTATCTCCCAGGAGCGCATCATCGACGAGCTGAACAAGATTATCCTCAGCCCCGTGCCCAGCATCGGATTTATCGAACTGAGCCGCTGTGGGCTGCTCCCCCTTATCCTGCCCGAGATTGCGGCGCTCGAAGGCGTGGAAGTGCGAAACGGGCGTGCCCATAAGGACAACTTCTACCATACGCTCGAGGTGCTGGACAATGTCTGTGCCGCTCAGGACTCTCCGCGGGAAGAGCTTCAGGAGAGCCACCCACACTCGAAGGAGACGGACGGAGAGCGCCGGCTCTGGCTGCGCTGGGCCGCACTGCTCCACGACGTGGGCAAGCCACGCTCCAAGCGATGGGAGAACGGCGTGGGATGGACGTTCCACAACCACAACTACATCGGGCAGAAGATGGTGGCGCCCCTCTTCCGCCGCATGAAACTGCCGACAGACGAGCGCATGGCCTACGTGGAGAAACTCGTCGGCCTGCACATGCGGCCCATTGCCATTGCCGACGACGTCGTGACGGACAGCGCTGTGCGCCGCCTCCTCTTCGAAGCCGGCGAGGACATCGACGACCTGATGCGACTCTGCGAGGCAGACATCACCAGCAAGAACCGCGAGAAGAAACGGCGCTTCCTCGATAACTTCCAGCTTGTCCGCGAAAAACTCACCGACCTCCAGGCACGCGACAACTACCGCACCTGGCACAACCCCATTACTGGCGAGGAAATCATGGAGACCTTCGGCCTCAAGCCTTGCCGCGAGATAGGCATCCTGAAGCAAGCCGTCAAGGATGCCATCTGGGACTCCGTCATCCCCAACGACCATGCCGCCGCCTTCCAGTTCATGCTCGAAAAGGCAAAAGAACTGGGCCTGAAACCGCAGAAAACATAAGAAGAGCGCAGCAACACTGCACGCCGTATTCCTTTTCCCCACGCTCCTTATTCTAAGCCAAATGTTAAAAAGCTGCAACAAGAACAAAAATATCTATGAAATAATTTGGTTTATATTATAAACTTGTCTATCTTTGCAGCGTGAACCGGACACGATAGGTCGAAGCCGTGCTTTCTGCAGGAGCGCGGACGAGGCCAGAGAGCAGTAAACAAAAGTAGAACATTACTTAAAAATGAAACAACAATGGAAGAAAAGAATAACATGACTGCCGAGCGCAGTTTGGAGATCATCAGAGAATCAATAGAGCGCAGTCAGCGCACCATCAACAAGAATTCGGCCATACCACTCATTTGGTGGGGACTTTGTGTGATCATATTCTCGTTGCTCATCGCCTACCTGTGGAAGAATCATGGCGGGCCTGTATGGAATATGCTGTGGTCTATGTTGTGGCTGATAGGATATGCAGGCGACTGGATAATCGGCAAACGAAGAGAAAGCATCCCAACTACTTTTGTAGGGAAGACCATCGGTCATGTGTGGGCAACGTTTGGCGTTTTCTGCTGTGGTGTAGGGATGATATTCGGTTTTATCGGTTGCGGTGTGTTACCAATGGAACTGATTTTGCCCAAAGTGTATGCATTTGGCTGCATTACAAGCGTCATCTCCTTGTGTTTTGGGATGGGTACGACCATCATGGGACTTGTCATCCGAAACCGCATCATTCAGGTATGCGGTCTTATCGCGGGTATCGGCGGATTTTTCGGTGCTTTGCATTTCTCTGGTCATACACAACTCTATGTGATGGCTATTGTGGCCTTGATTGGTCTGATTGTGCCAGGCATAACGATTCTCTTGCAAAACCAGAAATAAGGAGGTACGAACATGTTCAAACCATTAGACCCCCTGCTTCACTCCGAGTTGCGACTGGCTGTCATGTCGCTGCTTATCAGTGCCGAAGAAGCCGAGTTCCCGTACATCAAGGAGCAGACGGGAGCCACGGCGGGCAACCTGAGTGTGCAGATAGACAAACTCTCGGCCGCGGGCTACATAGAGGTAGAGAAGACTTTCAAGGGCAAGAAACCCTGTACCCTCTGCCGTATCACACCTACAGGACTGAAAGCTTTTGAGGAATATGTTAAAGCTCTGAAAGGTTATCTTAATGTAAAAAAGACATGAAGACAAGATTTATCATTCTATTTTTATTGATTGGCTTCATAGCTATCGTAACAAAAGCACAAGTCTGTGACATAAAAGGCGATTGGACGGGAAAGCTGAGTGTGTATGGAAATGAAATTCCACTTGTGTTCCATTTTGATGGTGAGAAATGTACGATAGACTCGCCTGACCAAGGCGCAAAGGGTATTCCTGCCCAGTTGGAATGCACGGCAATGGGCATCAAAGTCGCCGTTCCGTCTATCAATGCCAATTATGAGGGTGTCAATATAGGCGATTCCGTTATGGGTACGTTCAAACAACACGGGCAGTCGTTCCCGCTGACTCTCAAACCAGGCTCAGTGAAACGTAACCGTCCGCAGACCCCAACGCCTCCCTATCCGTATCAAGCGCAAGAGGTGAATTTCAGAAACGGCGATGCCGTATTGCAAGGTACGCTGGTCACACCAGAAAATGTTTCCAGTCAAACCCCGGTACTGTTGATGGTGACAGGCAGCGGCCTGCAAAACAGGGATGAGGAAGTCTTTGAACACAAGCCGTTTGCTGTGATTGCTGACGCTCTGGCGCGGCAGGGCTTCGCTACGCTTCGTTATGACGACCGTGGCTTCGGCGAATCAAAGGGCGACCTCGTGAATGTCACCACAGAAGACCTCAAAAACGATGCTTTGGCAGGAGTGGAACTCTTGCGTAAACAGTTTAACCGTGTGGGCATACTTGGGCATAGCGAAGGGGGCACCATCGGACTGATGTTGGCAGCCGAGGGTAAAGTGGACTTCGTGGTGAGTCTGGCTGGAGGTGTCGTCTCGTTTGAGAAAACACTGTTGGAACAAAACCGATGGACACTTCAAAAGACTGGATACTCGCGAGATGTGATAGACCGCTATTGTACGGCACTCGAAAGCCTGTTCGACGATCTGAAAGCTGGCAGGAATCCTGAAACGACCAACCACGGCCTACCTACAGAACTGGAGAAAAACCTACAAATAGCAAAAGTACAGAGCAGTACACCCTATATGCGCTATTTCCTTGCACTGGACTTGACCGACCGTCTGGGAAAAATAACCTGTCCTGTGCTGGCGCTGAACGGAACAAAAGACCGTCAAGTGAACAGCGAAGAAAACTTGAATGCTCTTATGGACAGGTTGGCTGGCCAGAAAGAAATCAAAGCCATAGAAGGACTCAATCACATGTTCCAGCACTGCAACACAGGCGATCCGAGCGAATATAAGGATATCGAAGAAACTTTTGCGCCAGAAGCCCTTGAAATCATCACTACATGGCTGAAGATGTTTAAATAGCAAGAGCTTGATATGAGGCTTATTAGTTGTCTGCCAGACGGCGCAGCTCCTTTAACCCAAATCAGTCTAATGACCGATTTGGGTTTAATGTCTCAAGAACATTTTCGAGTTCTTCGACGTTCCGAGGACTGGCTATGATGATACCATCAGGACCAATGACTATTGTCTCTGGCCACGAGCAGATGCCATATAAATTCCAAGCCGCTTTCGTAGCCAGTTGTGGCCAAGGGAGTTGCTCCTCTTTCAAACGCTCAGTCCACTTGCTGTTAGGGTTATTGATGGCATCAGTAGCCAGACTGATGATTTCGACATTTTTTGTCTTGTGATACTTCTCATAGAGTTTGCGCAACTGTGGCAGAATGTCAAACTGGTCGCGGTGCCCACTCTCCCAGAAGTGTAGCACTACATATCCTTTGCCTACAAGTGCACAGCGGAACCGACCCCGTTGTGCACCCGAGCTGAACTATCGCGGATTCCGAGGACGTGAGTATAATGCTAACAACATTGGAAAAACAATGAGGAAGCTGGGATTCGAGAGCAAGGTAATCCACGGTACTCGCAAATATCTTGTTGTGAAAGTTGATTTTGCGCTTCACACCACCGAAAACAAGGAAGATGCCAAAGAATTCACACCAGATATATTCTAAATAGCTAATTGGGTGGAGGAGGTGGACGTTATTTCTATATATTTGATAAATTAAATCCTAAATCTACTTGTACATTTTGCAAGGTGATTTAGGATTTATTTTTAATCCCCATAAGGAAATACGTCCACCTCCTCCACCCATTTTTCAAAAAACAGCCCTTTTACTGCCCAATAAACCATCCTTATTTTCCAATAACATGCCCTTATTGCCCAATAACATGCCCTTATTGTGCAATAAACGGAACAGGGGGACTGGTACCTGTTCCTCAAGAGCTTGATATGAGGCTAATTAGTTGTCTGCCAGACGGCGCAGCTCCTTTAACCCAAATCAGTCTAATGACCGATTTGGGTTTAATGTATCAAGAACATTTTCGAGTTCTTCGACGTTCCGAGGACTGGCGATGATGGTGGGATACTAAAAAACTGCTCAGCTATGGTAGCTGAGCAGGGTCGATTTCTTTATAGGCAACACGCAATCGCCGCCAAGTATAAACGGCATGCAGTTTGCCGTCCTTGCCCTGAATGATGCTGGGATAGCTGTACTGGCTGATGGGCGAGTCCTCGAGTGTCAGTGCGTGACGCCAATGAATTCCGTCGTCGCTGATGGCTATGGAGAGGGGCGTGCGTACTCCCTTCTTGGTGCCTGGCAGCGAGGCGAAGTTGTTGTAGATAAGCACATGACGACCGTCCTGCATCGTTACGGCATCAGTGCCCGACTGGTTGTTGGGAACATCCAGGAGTGTCACGTTAGACCAAGTGTCACCATTGTCGGAGGAGAAGGATGTGCCAATCTTGCCGTTGCGGGTGCGCATGAGCACTTGCAAACGGCCGTCCTTTAGTTTGAGGATGGAAGGCTGGATACAGTCAATAGGGTGGCGACCATCCTTCGTAGCCACACCTCCGGCATCTGGAGCTTCGATGTCCTCCTTGTCGCTCTTGGCACCGGCGGCTTTCATGTCCTCGGTGCGCATAGCCAGTTCAGCCTTGACGGGACCTACGTATTTCCACTCCTTTTTGGCAATGTCGTAAATCTCCATGTGGAACTTCCAACCATTGTCCTCCGTGCTGGATGGACAGAGCAGGCGGCCATCAATGATTTCGGGCTTGTTCTTGATAGGACCGAGGAATCCTTTAGGCAATGGTTCCTTGTCGCTCCAAGTACGTCCGCCGTCTTTCGACTTGCAGAGCCATCCTGTCCAATCGGACACTTTCAGACCCACTTTGAAGAAGAGCCACAGCTCGCCGTTGGGCATCTCCGTGATAACGGGATTCCAGCAGGCTTTTCGTCTTTGGTTAGCTGAGGCGGTGCCTTTGTGAACAGGACCTTCAGAGGCAGGAGTGCTCTCAGCGGTGATACCTGCGATTTCGGCATTCTTCGTGCCTAAGGTGAAGACACCGTCGGCGACAAGGATGGGCTTGCTCCATTCGTTGGTGCCTTTCTTCTTGATGCTTACCCAGATGCAGACATCGGGGTTGCGCTCGTGCTTGCCGCCGAAATAGGTGGCCACGAGGTCGCCTTTCTTGGTTTCAACGATGGTGGCAGCATGACACTGGGGGAAGGAGGCCTGCTCATAGAGGAACTCATCCTTTAAGATGGCAGGCGAACTGGTCGGGATCTCACACGAGAAATGGTATTTACCTGAGCCAACAGTCCTGATGGTGCCATCGGGCAGACAGATGTCTGCTGTGGTGTTGCATGGAATCTGTACATCCCATTCCACATTTTGCAAAGTCTTCTTCCAACTACTGATAATCGTTCCGTAAGGACTGTCGTACTTGACATTAGCCCAAGGACAGTCCTGAATGGTGAAGTCGGGACGGAGCACGATGTGCTTATAGGCATTGCCCGTCTGACGAATGCCACCGAGGTATTGGTAACACCAAGTGACCAAGTCGCCCAACAACATGACATGATTTCCGCTGTTCATTCTTGGACTGGCCTTGTCGCCATTCCATAGTTCCCAGATGGTAGTGGCACCGTTCTCAGCCATATAGCCCCATGAGGGATAGCTATGCTGGGTGGCTATCATATAAGCCACATCGCTGAACCCGTTGTCGCTGAGTCCTCGCAATAGCCATGAGATGCCGATAACACCACAAGGTACATGGGCGTTGTTCTTCAGGATAATGTTCTCCACCACATTCTTGGTCACCTCCTGACGATATTTTTCTGGCACGATGCCAAACGAGAGCGCTAGCAAGTTGGCGGTGGCGGTATTATTGCCATAGAAGATAGAGTCTGGATACAAGGTATGACCTGGAGCAAGACTGGTGCCTTCCTTTACGGTCAGGAACTTGCGGTTGAAGGCGTCCGTCATCTTTTGGCGCAACGGCTTCCAATAGTCTGCCTCACAACCCCATTGCTCCAACAGCTGCATGGTGCGGATGACATAGGCTGTAGAGATGAGTGCTCCGTCCGTCTTACGGGCAGGGTCCTGTGAGTGGATAAGCTCCAGACTCTCAGGGGGTACGCACCAGTCGCCATACTGGTCCTTGGTGATGATGCCATCCTCCAGGTATTCATCCATCAGGTGTTGTAGCCAGCGCTTGATGTAGAAATACGACTTGTCAATAGCCTCACGGTTGCCAAACTGTCGCCAAAGCATATCGCAGCTGAAGGGTAAGGCAGCAGGCCAGGTGACGTCATCGTTGTAGTAGTTCCAAAAGGCGGGGGCAACATCAGAGAATACACCGTCTTCACGCTGTGACTCACAAATGTCGCGCATCCACTTGGTGTATAGCCGTTCGTTATTGAACACAAAGCTTTCACCCAGACTTCCCATTGTCCTGTCGCCCAACCAAGGCTGTCGTTCGTTACGCTGAGGACAGTCAACAGGCATTCCTTTATAATTAGAGTAGATGCCCCACCAGGCATTCTTCATCACTTGGTTCAAAGTGGCATCAGCACATTCGAAGTGTCCGATGGTCTGCATGTCGTCGCTGACGGTGTAGGCATGAACATCTTTGACTGGTCCTGTAATCTGTGCATACCGGAAACCATGATAGCTGAAGATGGGGTGCCACTCTTGAAATGAGGAATGAGAGCCGCAGATATAGATATCCTCCGACTGGGCATCGCGGAAATTGTCGAGGTAGAGTGTCCCGTCGGCATTCAGTTTCTCGGCATATTTCACGCGGATAGTGTCGCCGGGGTTGCCTGTTGGCGTGAAGGCTATCCATCCAGCCATATTTTGCTGGAAGTCGTAGATGTTTTCTTTGCAGGTAGGCGTGATAGTCAGGGGCTCCATGCTCATGCCCGGAGCCATCTGCGCACGCAGGGTTCCCAGAGGTATCTCAGTACGCTCAGCATTCAGCCACGACTTGTCATCGAAGTTAGGCATGTCCCAACCGTCCATCTCCTTTCGTGCATCATATATCTCCCCATCATATTCGTTGTTCGAACGGATGGGGCCGTTGGCAGTAATCTTCCATTTCTCGTCGGTCGAGATACGCTTGGTTGTACCATCCGTAAACTCGATGAGGATATTAATGCGGCATTTGGGCAATCCGAAAACGGGTGCTTTATAAGGCTTGTTCTGGCGCATGGGGAACACACGACCATTGCCCAACACCAGTCCGATGGCATTCTTTTCCTTGAGAGCCTCGGTGATGTCGTAGGTATTATAAAGTACTGTCTTGCGATAATCGGTAGGCATGGGAACGAGCACCTCACGGTTATAGGTAACTCCATTGACGTGCAATTCATGCAGTCCGATGCCAGCCACATAGGCAATGGCTCGTTTGACAGGCTTTGCCAATTCAAACTCCTTGCGGACATAGCGTGCAGCCAGCCTGCTGTGTAAGCCACGCTGCTCATCAGGCATCAGTCGTTCCAATCCTATCCAGCGACCTGTCCAATGGTTCTCTTTCAACAGTCCGATGCCGAAGCACTCTTCTTCGCTCCATGCTGTCTCACCGGCAGTGGTCCATACCTTAACTTTCCAGGAGCATTGTGTGGCACTTTTCAGTTTTTCGCCGCCATAGGGTACCCATAACTGCTGGTCACTCTCCACGCGTCCCGAGTTCCATACTTCACCCTTGTCTGTGGATACGATAATCTGGTAGGCCGTCTGCTTGACATTTTGCTTGTCGGACAGAATTATCCATGAGAAGCGAGGCTTGTCCGTGTCAATGCCCATAGGCTTCTCCATATTCTCCACGCGTAGCCAGCTGATGCTGACATCAGGCTTCACAACCTTTTTCTTGGCGATACACGTCAAGGGCAATATCGCCAACAATATAAAGAGGACTCTCTTCATGCTTTTACTCGTTTAAGTCTCGTTCTTTGGATTTATAACCGTCGGGAGATAGTTCCGTCTGGTCTTTCTTCAGATAGTCTTTTGTGTTGTCAATAGCGATGAGCACACCGTCCTCCACACGGGCAGACTGTGGATGGTAACGGAAGGTGAGCACCTTGGAGTCGAACTCTCCCAAGTATTTCAGATGGCCTGTTGCTGCCGTCATCCACCAAACGTTCTTCTTCGCACCGCTGATTTTCGTCAGGTCGAGTTTCATGGTGTTGCCGTTGTAGTTATAAACCAATAGGTAGTCGTTGCCCCGTGTGGCAATTAGACGGTTGTATTTCTCGCCATTGTCCTGAATGATGCTCTGGTCGGCAACGCGATCAAAATAGGGGAATGACAACATCAGACGCTTCAGGTATTGCATTTGGTTGAAGCCCGGATCTTTCAGTCCCTGATACCACGCCTTCACATCGCCGGCATCACCATAGCTGGTGGGATAGCCGGGCTTCAGCATCTGCATGATGGCGTTATGGCCATAGGTGTGTCCGCATGATCCAGCAAAGACACTCCAGTAAGCATAGCGGCGCACATCATAGTCCTGCCAGCGTGCCTCGTTGGGGTCGTGGAGTCCGACGGGGATGTCCTCATAACTAGGCTCTGCATCCAATACGGGCTTGATGGGGTTGTACTTCCATGTAGAATCGACGTACATCCAGTTGTCCTCCTCGGTATTGTCGGGAATGGGATAGTCAGCATTGCCCATGCGCTGTCCATAGCGACGGTGGCCGCTCTGGAAGGTGTGGAAGTCCATCCAAGGTGCTTTTGCCCACCATTTGGCAGAGGTGTAGCGTCCACGGGGATGATAGGTCATCAGGTGGTTCTTGTCTATCGACTTAATAGTGGTGGCGAGTGCTTCCCATACCTCAGGCTTGATGTCGCCTTGGATGTCGCCACCCATGAACCAAATGATGTTGGGCTTGTTCTTGTAGCGGTTAGCGAGGAAGGTGCCATATTTCTTGGCATCCTCCACGTTCAGCAGACCCGCTTTTACCAGTCCACCCCAGATGCATACCATACCGATATAGATACCCTTGTCGGCAGCCTGGTCGATGATATAGTCCATGTGGTCCCAATAGCCATAGACACCTTTCTGGTTGATGTTCTTGAAGTTCCATCCGTCAATGTTCGACATCTGTCCGTAGATGTTATAAGCAGGCACGCCGTCAATGGTTTGTACCTGCACCACATTATAGCCAGCCTTCGCACAGCTTTGCAGATACCACTCTGCCTCAGCCCTGTCCAAACGCTCAGGTAGCAGCCACCCTGTCTCGCCCAGCCAGAAAAAAGGCTGTCCGTTTTCAAACTGCAGATAACGCTGGTTATCCGAAACCTTCAACTTGCCATTATCCCATGGCTTGCCTGCCTGTGCCGACATGGTCAGCAACACAAGGCTTAATATCATGATGAGTTTCTTCATAGCTTTTGTATATATAAAAATAAGACTGACGAACATGGAAAATGTCGTCAGTCTTAAAAATGAAGGTTATGTAATTCTTATAACTGGTATTCGAGCATCACCATAGAGTAGGGCTTTAAGTCCATGTCGAACTTCTTTTTAGCCTTGATGGTCTCCTTCTTGGGAACAATAGGCTGAGCTTCGTAGTTGTTCTCGTCGTCAGCCTTTCCGCAAAGCACGGTCTTCACAGCAGTCTTTTTGATGGGGAAACGGCTCAGGTCGATATCTACTTCCTTCTCTTCGTCTGTGGCATTCACCATCTTGACAAAGAGCTTGCGCGTCTTCACGTTGAGGATAACACTCTGACCGTAGTGAACATTCTCCAAAGGCTGTACCACACCGGCCTTGTCGTCCTCGAATTTTACGCAGTTGCCATAGAAATACTGACCACTCGACTGTCCGAACAGCTGCTGTACATAGTAGCTGCAGGTGAGGTATGGACGCTCGTTGTCGAAGTAGATCATGTCAGGATTCCAGTTGGTAGCATCCTTTTTGGCGAAGAGAGGAGCGTAAGATGTCATGCATACAATGTCGGCATTGCGCTCTACATGCAACAGGTAAAGACCTTCTGCCAATGCATCAATCAGCTTCTTGTCCTTGGCTGCATACTCACCCAGATAAACCTTGGTCTTGCGGTTGCGGGGATATTTGTCATACTGACGACTGTTCAGGAAATAAGTGTTGGGCTCATAGTAGTGCTCATCAATGATAGGCATACCCAGCTGCTCAGCCAACTTCCAGCCGTTGTCCAAGTCGGGATTGCCTGGGTGTGAACCTGGACCTGCTGTTCCCACGATGACGATATTGGGATACTTCTCCATGATTTTCTTGTACATATAGCGGAAGCGCTCGCAGAACTCCGGGGAGATGCGCTCTTCGTTGCCAATGCCCAGATACTTCAGTCCAAAGGGCTTGGGATGACCAGCCTCTGCACGAACGCGTCCCCATTTGGTGGTAGCATCGCCGTTAGCCCATTCAATCAGGTCTAAAGCATCTTGTACCCACTCGTCCATCTCTGACATCGGAACGACATCCTGGGCCTGATCCTTCATGCCCCAGCCACCATTAGTACCTTGACATGACACGCCACAAGGCAGGATGGGCACAGGCTCCATGTTCAAGTCCTCACAGAACTGGAAATACTCAAAGTATCCCAGACCCATCGACTGATGATAGCCCCATGTGTTCTTCAAACCGCGACGCTGCTCCTTAGGACCAACGGTAGTCTTCCAGCGATAGGTGTTCCAGAATCCGTCGCCACCACCATGAACGACACAGCCACCAGGGAAACGCATAAACTTAGGTTGCAGGTCAGCCAGCGCCTGAGCAAGATCTTTGCGCAGACCATGTCCCTTATAGGTGTCTTGAGGCATCAATGATACCATGTCAACATCCAACACACCCGTGTTCAATACAAGGATTTGCAGGATGGCATTCTTGCAGTCCTCCTGGGCGGTCAGCACAGCCTCGTATTTCTTCCAGTCCTTGCTGTCGGCAGTAATGGTAGCTTCTGCCAGTAGTTTGGGATCCTTGCCCCATCCCTGCGGAATGCCCAGAACGATGCGAACCTGCTTGGCAACACCCGTGTTGCGGAGGAATACAGAGAAGTCGTATTTGGCACCACGCTTGACGGAGATTCCTTTGAAACCCTCGTTCTCGATACCAAAACCTTTCCAGCCATTGTAGTCGTAATATTCCTTTACACGTTCGATATGGAGACGCATATAAGTGGGATTGTTAGGGTGGATGCCGTTTGTCTTGCAAACCTCCAGGGTTCCTAGAGAGTGACCCGGACGAATCTGCTTCCAGGATGTACCGGCTCCCCAGCCGTCACGGTCGCTAGGGCTGTATTCGAACGAACCGTTCTGTATCAGTTCGGCATAGAGACCACCATCTGCTGAGCTGCTGATGTCCTCAAAGAAGATGCCAATCAGTTCGTCACTAATAGCCATTCCGCCCTTGGGGGCTTTCATCGGCTTCTGGGCTGAGAGCCCTAAAGTGGCTGCCATGAATAGGACAGCAAGGATACTACGTTTCATGTCTAAAAAAGGTTTAATATAGGTTAGATTTGAAATTTTGTGCAAAGATAATAAAAAAACTGGAACAGACGAAGGGTCCATTCCAGAATATTACATAATAATAATTTTTTGCTACTTATTGAAAAGAATGTATTCGCTTCCAGCTTTCGTTGACAAGGTGTAGGTGTTGGCTTCCTTGGCTTTCTTCAAGCCCTTTCCCCTCAGGGGGGTGTTACTGCGGACCTTGCAGTTGCCACCGTTTTTTGAACGTATGATAGCCTTCGTCATTCTGCCTTCCTTCCAGTCGATGTCAATCTCGAATCCACCCCGAGCCACCAGTCCTTTCACGCTGCCATCCTTCCAAACGCTGGGCAATGCTGGCAGCAGATAGATAAATCCGTCGTAGCTCTGCATCAGCATCTCGGCAATACCTGCCGTGCACCCGAAGTTTCCGTCAATCTGGAAGGGCGGGTGAGCATCGAACATGTTAGGATAGGTGCCTCCGCGTTGCTTGACTGTTCCAAAAATCAGGAAGGTGTCTGCTGTCAGCGTCAGCTGGTCCTTAATCAGCTTATAGGCATGTTCGCCGTCCAGCAGACGGGCCCATGAGCACACTTTCCAACCCATGCTCCATCCCGTAGATACGTCACCACGAGCCTCCAGCGACTTGCGTGCGGCATTCCATAAGTCGGGTGTGCGGAAGGGGGATATCTGATAGGAGGGATATAGTCCGTAGAGATGAGAGAAATGGCGATGATTGTCCTTCGGATCATCCAGGTCGTCAAGCCATTCCTGCAGCTGTCCCCAACGTCCAATCTGCATGGGAGGCAACTGGCTTAGTTGGGTCCTGATAGTGTCTAGGATATCTAGATTGTCTAGATGGTCTAGATTGTCTAGAATTTTTGCGGCCTCGAGTACATTGGTGTACAGTTCGGTCACTATCTGGTTGTCCATTGTCACACCAGCATCCAATGGGGTGGGGCGTCCTTTCCCTCCGTGTTCTGGTGATTCGCCAGGACAAACCACCAGCCAGTACTTTGTGGGATGCTTCACCAGTGTCTGCGTAAAGAAGCGGGCAGCATCCAGCATGATTGGATAATATTGGCGAAGGAATTCCTTGTCGCCCGTGTAGAGGTAATGTTCCCACAGATGTCTGCAGAGCCAGGCTGCACCTACAGGCCACAAACCAGTCTGCGCCCGATCTACAGGACCGGTGATGCGCCATTGGTCGGTGTTGTGGTGTAGCACCCAACCCTCCGCGCCATACATGTCGCGGGCCGTTTCCTTACCTTGCTCGTAAATCTCGCGGATGAGCTTGAACAGCGGCTCGTTCATCTCCGTCAGGTTCGTGACTTCAGAGGGCCAGTAGTTCATCTCCAAGTTGATGTTTGTGGTGTATTTCGAGTCCCACGACGGGAACATCTTGTCGTTCCAGATGCCTTGCAGGTTGGCGGGGTTCATGTTGCCGGGTTGTGACGAAGAGATCAACAGGTAGCGTCCAAACTGGAAATAGGTGGCTACGAGGTGGTTGTCTGTAACACGACCAAACTGTTCGATGCGTTTGTTCATAGGCACGTTGGCAAAGGCATCCTCGCCCAAGTCCAGTTTTACGCGGTCGTAGTATTTATGGTAGGTCTTCTCGTGCAGGTCTTTCAGCGCCCCATAGCCCAGAGTTATAGCCCCTTGCAGCCGCTCCCGTGATTGTGCCGCCTCGTCGCCCGTGATGTCCTTGTAACTCTTGACATTAGTGCCTACGGCGAGGTAGAGGGTTGCCTCATCGGCACCCACCACGCTGATGTTTCCATTCGAGCCGCTCACCTTGCCACCCTTCGTCTGTACAGCCATGCGACCCATGAAGCGCACCTTGCCTTTTAGGCCTTCATGCTTTGAGGACACGCCCAACAGGGTAGCTTCGTTTCCATCCATATTAACAAGTACATTCTCGTGGGGCGAGGTCATGTTGGCGGTAAATGTAATCTTGCCTTTCTCACTGGCTGTCAGTCGGACGGCAATAACCTCGTGACCACCCAATGGGGCTATCGTCTCACGCTTGTATTGCACGCCGTCCACCTCGTATTTCACCACGCTCTTGGCATTGTCCAAGTCCAGCCAGCGTTCGTAGTTCTGGTAGTCAGCATGTCCAGGCATCGCGATATACAGGTCGCCAAAGGGTTGGAAGGGCATACCCATGTTCTTGCCAGCCGCCTGGGGCATTACCTGCGCGTTAGCCAAGTCCTGTGCCTCCTTGTATTTCCCTTCGAAGATGAGGCGGCGCACCTCTGGCAGCGCCTTCTTCGCGTTGGGGTTCACTACGTTGTTGGGCTGTCCTGCCCAGATGGTTTCCTCGTTAATCTGGATGTGCTCCACAGCAGGTGTTCCAAATACCATGCCACCCATCACTCCATTGCCAATGGGCAGCGCCTGCGTCCATGTCTGTGCAGGCTGGTTGTACCACAGTCTGTGCTGCTGTGCAACAGCACAAATGAGGAATGAGAAATAAGAAATGAGAAATACGGTCAGTGTCAGTCGTTTCATTGTTCAGTCATGTTTGTCATATATAGAATAAAGACTGACGAACAGCCTATATGTCATCATTACAAGTCCCTCTTCCTATCGGGTTAAGAGGCTGTTTAAGGGTTTACAACCTCCGATCCGTCGTTGAGGAAGATGAACAACACACCGGGGACCTTGCCAGTAAACGACTGTGGACGAACGCCAAAGATGCCGTTAGTAGCGTTGTTTGGCGTGAAGTATTCTATGGCTTTGACGTTGGCTGGCACCAGATTTAGCACGTAGTCGTGGTCATCATTCATATTCATATCATCGACATAGATGTCCAGTCCAGCATTGTCGGGTGTGGTGATATAAGGATCACCATTAAAGTAGGTTACCCTTATTCCTAATGACGTCAGCAACTGCGCCATAGACGCAGCTTGCCCAATCCCTGGGTCGCCTGTTTTAAAGCCACGAGGAGGATCCATATTATAGCGGTTAAGAACCGGTGTGTCCTTTTTCTTCTTATTGCCTGTCACAGATACCTCCTGTAGCTCAATGCTTGCATTCTCCATACGGATAGTGATAGGGGCCTCTGCAATAAGTGTGCCCGTCTGGTGGCTTTTGATACTGATGGTCACTTCCCCCGCCTTAAGCATCTCGCTGTCAATACGCAACACCTTTCCTTGATTATAGCCGGAAACCAGATTATTACCATTCCCGATGACAGTACAAACAAGCGAATCTGTACCCTCATAGTCATGTAATTTTATCAGCAGCTTTCCCTTCCGCTGTCCCACTTCAATGAAAGGTATTTGTGTTTGAAGATTCCTTTGGCTGCGTGTCTCATCCAACTTTCGCTGCATGTCGTCAGAGAGAGCAGGAACTTGCACTTCTTGCATATAATGGTCAATGTCGTCAATAGTCATGGAAAGCGGTTGTGTGTCCTCCGCCTTATACTTTTGCTTTGTAAGGTATTCAGCCTCTATGGGATAATATTCGTCAAAGAGCCAGAGATTCATGGTATAACTCTCATGGTGGCGTTGTTTCATGCGTCCTTTCAGTTGGCTGGTTTCACAATAGGCAAGCAAGTCGCCTTGGGACACACGAGGATAAGGGGTGATCCGATAGACGCCCTGTCGCAGGTCTTTAACCTGTAAGGCTGATGCAACCGTTTTGTACTTCCCGTCCTCGTCGGCAATGCGCAGGCTGACACGACGACTCCTGTCAGGGTATAGTCCGTCGAAAGTGGCACGGATAATCTGTGAGTCGCGCTGGATGGTGGTGTTGCTCGGGAAATCCTCTTTCAACTCGGGGATTGATTGTGGTGACATCGTAGGCACGACTTCGTCAACAGCCGATGCTTGTAACATGTCGCCAGTAATGACCTCGCGACGAGCCAGGGTGATTCGACGCGCTTCATGCCAGCCATTGACAAAAATATACAGGTTGCACAGCCCATCGACAAAACTCACTACTGGCGGCAGCTCGTCGAGAGTTCCTTTGCCATTCACCATATACTGGCGGTGATAACACATCAGTTTCAGACAATAGGGAGACTTCTTCTCCATGACGACCTCTTTCAGAGCGTATGCCATAGGACGCAAACGAATCGCATCTTTAATAGCACCAACCCCTATCTGCAGAGGATGATAGGCAATATGTGTAATACGGATGCTGGTAGCGTCAGCTAAGTCTGGCAGTCGCCCATCAGCATCCGTCACACCGATAATTTTCCCTTGCTCGTCAAAGACGGAAGCCTGAATAACAGGTTGTCCATCCTGCACATCACAGACAATGGCCTGTGCCTTGCAATGCAATAGCGAAACTATACATAATAGTAGCAACAGAAGTCGTTTCATGTTGCAAAGATATTAAAAATTATTCAATTATCGCTTCTTTGTGTATAACTATTCCGTCATCGCTGACACCTTCGAGGGTGATGAGGTAGCGTTTGGAGATGTCGGAGGCATAGAACCTGACGCTGGCATGCCCTTTCTCGTCAGTTTCCACCTTCGGATTCCAATAGAGCGTCGTGCGATGGTCAGGGCGCGTCTTGGCAGAGGGATCAGGATATTGTGGAGAATAAAACCTCTTTGCCGGCTGATATCCCTGTTGCTTGACAGTAGCCATTGAGAATGGTCTTGTTTTGCTAGTATGGTAACCGGTTTTATGTCGAATGGATAGAACTCCACGTGAGGGAGCGTCCCATCGATAGGCCAGCAGGCGTGAATCAGTCGGTTTGTAATATTCTATAGATCTTATGTTTTCTGGTTGTAGCATCAGCAATTCTTCTTCATTGCTTTCTGTGTCGTCGATGAATACAAGTGGTGCATTTGTGTTAGAATAGTTTTTTAATGTCATATTGCCGTCGGCCTCTTTGGTGATTTTTAATCCCAGTGAACTCAATAGAATCTCTATGGTGCTGGCATTATTCAATATGGGCATATCATCATAGAATGCTTTGAAAGGCTCCAGTTGTACACGTCCTTCTGGCTTATGCCTGCGTTTCTTTTCCTTGACTACCTCAGGCAGGTCGATGGTACGGTTCACACTGCCATACATCACCTGTTCTTGAGCCTGCTTGGCAAAAGCTTCTGGGATAATCTCTGAAGAAGTGATAGTCCGTTTTGCGTGAATCGTTGGGAATGACGGTTCATCGATGTTGAGTTGTACAAGACTGGTACTGCCCGTCTGGCGCATACCTTCTAAAAGATAGGTGGTACCGTCAGGAAAGTCGAGGCCGTTGATGGTGAAGCGTGAACTGTCACCCAGCTCGAAAGTCTCACGGAAGCCAGTGTCAGGACGTACCAGTATCAGTTGAGGATGCTTGACCTTCTTGAAGATAGTTCCACGAATCTGCCCAGAGATGGTTTGCGAGGTTTGGAAGCCATATTGGATGTCTGTGTGTTTGTCTTTCAGTATATCGCTGAGGGAATATCCGTCTGGTGAGCGCATCAGATACTCATCAATGGTAGGTTGTAGCGTGTCGGACTTTACAACGTCATAGTCGGTGACGCTGATCGAGAACGTACCGTAGAGCGGTGTGCCGTCAGCTTGCGCAAGGTCTATCGACAACTCCATCGGTTCGTTCAGGGTACGAGCTTTACCACTAATGGCTACCTGTGGCTGAGTTCCCTCGATGGTGGTCTGGCTTTCAGCAATGACGTATCCCGTTTCGCGGTTCACCATAGCAATACTGATATTGCCTGGACGGAGAGTGTGACTGTCAATTTTCAGTACCCTTTCCTGTGTATAGTCAGTCACGAGAAGGTTTCCACTGCCATATACGACGCACGATAAGGGTTCATGGGTGGGTTCGCTATACTGAATGAGCAGTTGTCCTTTGCGCTGAGCGAGGATGAGCTTTGGGTCTGTGGCTTGCTGCGATTCTGTCGCATCAGATGCTGTAGAGGCAACTGTGACTGATGTACTATTGCCCACCACCGTCAACTGCTTGTAGTAGAAGCGCTCTACAGGGAAGTTGCGCATCCATTGAGTATATGCCGCAAGAGTGTATGTGCCTCCTTTCAACGTTTTGGACAGGGTGATGGCATTGGAAAAGACACCATCTGAGTCACACTTGACAATGATGCGCTGTACGAGGGTATCAACTGCGTTGTCCAATAACTCTGCATAGACATAGCGCGATCGGCTGATAGGGGTATGGGTAACGGCATCTACCAGATGGGCTCGGAACCACACCGTGTCGCCAGGTACGTAGTAGGGACGGTCGGTATGGACATAGATAATCTCCTGTGGCACCTGCCGGTAGTAATCAAGAATGCGCTGTTGGATGTCGAGGGTATCTGTTTTTTCGCGAAGCCTTATGATGGCACTATTTAAAACAGTTCGCCACCGGTCATCGTTCACTCGTGGAAGCATACCCTCTATGGTATCTTTCAGCTCCTGAAACTGTTGGCGCGAGAGACGGCCCTTATAGTTCATCGCCAGTTCGCGTATAATGACGGCTATGGCTTGGTCGTTCGTGGTGTTTTGACCAGTAAACTTCTGACCCACGTGGAGCACCTTGGCACGCAGGTCTTCATAATGATTGCTGACGGTCTGGGCATTCATGCTGAGTGTCGCAAACGTGATACAAATTGTTAATATGATACGTTTCATGGCTGTTCCTCCATCGTTTTGTTCGTATTCAATGCCTCTGCAGGCACATTGTCTTTCGTCAGTTCACCAATCATAATGCGCTGAACCAGCTTTTGCAGGCGGGCATCAGCACGGAGCACTTCATCAGCTTTGGTGGTATAAGTGCTTTCGTTGACGTTCTCCAATTCTTTCTCCAGTCGTGCGATATAATAATTCAAACTGTCTGTGACGGATGTTTGACGGCGTTTAACGGCTTTCACTTTGGCTTTTTGGGGAACAGCCTGTTGGATTTCTGTTGAGGACAACAAAGGCTGTTGCTTAGTAGTATCGTTTGGCTTATCGTTAAGGATGGCGTTCGTCGTTTTTGCTACCTGAGTTTCGGAAGCCTGTTGGGGCCAAAGAATAGTAGCGCCACTTATCACAAGGGCTACTATTACAGCAGCTATCGCCCAACGCAGATAGCGGCGCTTGGCTTTTCGCTTGGCTACAATACTGTCGTACGCTGCCGTCTCGTCCTCTATGAGCCAACGCTCTATATCTTCCTCTTGTCGAAGTTCCTGAGCTATCAGGTGCTCCTCCTCGGGTGTCGTCTGCTCGTTCAATAGTTTGTCAATCAATTCTTTTTTCATCTTAATTCTCCTTTCTGGTTAAGAACTACAAATAGTTTCCGTTTTGCTGTACTAAGCATTGCGCTGACGGAGCGTGGGCTTATGCCAGTAACGGAACTTATTTCAGCAATGTCCATCTCCAGTTCGTGTCGCATGCGAAACAGGCGTTGCTCGGCAGGTGTCAGTTGTAGAAGAGCTAATCGTAATTGCGCTATGACTTCGTTTGCTTCCATCTTTCGACTGATGGACTCATCTGCCATCTGTTCCTGTAGTCCGCTATCTGCCATCCTGACTTGTTGCTTACGCCATTCGCTGATGCAGAGATTCTTAGCCATGCGTATGGCTAATGGCTCAATCCCAATCTGTTGTTCAATGCGTTCGCGTAATAGCCAAAGTCTCATCAGCGTCTCTTGGGCTATGTCCTCCGCATAATCACCGTCATTGAAGAACTGCCGTCCTATATTGAGTAGCTTTGGACGTAGCTGCTGGGCAATATGTTCAAACTCTTGTTGGGTCATTCTGCCTTATATACGCATGAGACAGTAAGATGTTAAGTAGAAAAAATCCCCTCTCGAATTTGGGAGGGGATGATAGTTACTTATACAGCGATTTCAGCGTTTCGTCGGGTTCTATCTCTATCTTGCTTTCGTCAAGCATCGAGCGGTCCAGACTGAAGACGTCGATGAAGAAGTCATAGACGGCCTTGCGCTTGTTTTCGCGGAAGTCGTGGCGCTCGTTGGGCAGGTGGACATTGCGCACCTTGTCCTGGGCTCCGTAGAAACTGTAGATGCGTTGCAGATAGGGGAACTCCAACGTGGGAACGCTTGATGTCCAGTCGCCTCCGTCACTCACGATGAGCATCGGCTTGGGAGCTACCACAGCAGCCAGTTCGGGCTCGCAGGTACCTCCCGCTGACAGTTGGACGGGCATTCCGCTCTCGCAAGGACAGCCACCATCGAAGTGAGAAGCCAGATGAACCACAGGTGCTGAGGCTGTGACGCGCTCATCCAACAGCGAAAGTAACACGGTATGCGTACCACCACCAGAACCCCCCATCACACCTACACGCTCCGTGTCGATGTCCTTGCGGTTCTTGAGCATCCAGTCCAAGAGAATGTAGCCACAGGCTGCCTGATAGACATGGGCGCGACTACTATGATGGTCGCCCACCTCTTTCTGACTCTCTCCCCAACCATACAGGTCGAAATCTACGCAGACGGCACCCATGCGGGCGAGAGTACCCAAGCGTTGCTGCTCGTCCTTGCGATAGCGGTAGGGCCAGTGTCCGTCGGGACAGACTATGAGGGCGTGTTTGCCCTTCTTCAAGGAAGCATAGATAGTGCCGAAGAGGTGTTGACCGGGAGTCAGCTCGATGCAGATGTTCTGTGTGGTGTAGCCGTCGTGTTTGCGGATTTTAGAGAGGATGACGGGGCGCACCAGATTGCCTTTCTTGTCCTTTGTCACGACGCACGAGTCAAGGAACTTGTCCAGTTCCAGACGTTGGCGCACCTCACGGCGCAGGGTGTCGCGACGAGCCTCCCATTGCTCCTTATTATGATATAAGGATGAGAGCCAGTCGAGCATCATCTTACCCTCTGCCTCATGGCGACGCGGATACTCGTAGAGCTTGATTTTATATGTGTTGCCACTCTGCTTCCACCAGTTCCAGTCGTAGTATTTGCAGATGTTGTCGAGCGTCATTTCAAGCGAGTAGGGGCGCACGCGGAAGTCGGCATAGGGCATCTTCTTGCCTATGGTATCCACGTTCTTGTCGAACTTGAACTTCACGCCAAAGCGCTTGCTGACGTCGTTCATCAGGTCCGTCACACTACGCTCGAAACGCGTCTCGTATTTTTGACTCATGCCGACTGTCGTGGTGGCAGTCAGCATGAGTAAGCATAGCAATTTCTTCATTTCTCATTTATTTATATATCGGTCCAAAGTTGGCGCAGGCACGATAGTCGGCACCCTCCTTGTCCATTCCGAAGGCATTCCAGCACGAAGGACGGAAGATGTCCTTATCAGCAATGTTATGCATACAAACAGGAATGCGCAACATAGCACACAGCGTGATGAGGTCGGCACCCACGTGTCCGTAGCAGATGGCTCCGTGGTTGGCTCCCCAGTTGTTCATGACGGAATAGACGTCCTTGAAGGCATCCTTCGTGGGATCCAGACGTGGTGCAAACCATGTGGTAGGCCATGTGGGATCGGTACGCTTGTCCAGGATGTCGTGCGTCTTGGGGTCGAGCTCTACGGTCCATCCCTCAGCCAGTTGCAGCACAGGACCCAGTCCCTGTACGAGGTTCAGGCGAAGCATGGTCATCGGCATACCGCCCTTGGTGACGAAGTGGCTCGAATAGCCACCACCACGGAAGTAGTCACGGTCGGCAGGCATCCACGAGGTAGCCTTCAGACATGCTTCCACGTCCTCTTGCTTCATCTCCCAGAAGTTCTTGATGGTAGGATTGCCGTCCTTGTCTGTCATAGCTCCTGTGGCATCTAATGTCGTAGCACCGCTGTTGATAAGGTGGATGAAACCACCGGCGGCCTGACCCTCGGGCTTCTTGCCTGCCACGCGCTCTACAGCCTCAGGGCTCCAGTAGGTACGGATGTCTGAGAACATCACGCCCTTGTTCGTCAACAGGTGTCCGAACAGCATTGACATACCGTTCAGGAAGTCGTTCTCCGTAGCCAGTGTGTAAGCCTCACGCGGACCGTTCCAGTCGAACGAGGTACACATCATTGACTCAGGGAAGTCGAAGTTAGGCTTGTAGTCCGTCCACTGACGCTGACCCTGTACACCGGCAGCAATGGCGTTGTGTCCGATGGCCTCTTCCTTGTAGCCCATCTCCAGCAGCTTGTCGCTTCCCTGCATCAGGTCGCGGATAATCATCATGCACTTCACGGTGAACTCCCAGTCCTCGTCCTTCTCCTGACGGTTCTTGCCCTTGCCCTTGCCGTTGAAGGTGGTCATAGGCACGCCAGGGAACAGCGGACGGTCCTCGTTATAGTCGTGGCCCTCGTTGGGCTTGCAGTATTTCTCTATCCATTGCATAGCCTTCTCGAACTCCTGCTTGTCGTAGATGCCGAAATCGACGCGGCGCAGAATCTCCACCAGCGATACATACTCCGTGCGCATGCCCAGGTACTGCTGTAGGAAGTCGGCATTCACGATACTTCCGGCAATACCCATACAGGTGTTGCCCAACGACAGATAGCTCTTGCCGCGCATGGTGGCCACCGCTTGGGCAGCACGTGCAAAGCGCAGTATCTTCTCGGCTACGTCCTCAGGAATGGTGTTGTCGTCCAAGTCCTGCACATCATGACCATAGATGCCGTAGGCGGGCAGACCCTTCTGGGCATGAGCAGCCAGCACGGCAGCCAGATAGACTGCACCTGGGCGCTCCGTTCCGTTGAAGCCCCAGACGGCCTTCGGATAGGTGGGGTTCATGTCCATCGTCTCCGAGCCGTAGCACCAGCACGACGTAACGGTGATGGTACTTCCCACACCCTCGCGCTCGAACTTCTCGGCACAGGCGGCACTCTCACCCACGCGTCCAATCGTGGTGTCGCTGATAACGCACTCTACCATTGAGCCGTCACCATTCTTCAAGTTGCTCTCAATCAGGTTCTTGACTGCTTTAGCCAGATTCATGGTCTTTTCCTCAAGACCCTCGCGAATGCCACCCTGACGACCGTCAATCGTTGGGCGGATACCAATCTTTGGATAGTTCTGTTTCATTGTCTCAGTATATTTTAGTTGTTAAGTTTCTACCTTTTAAAGACGTACAAATAGCCCCGTTGTCATCAGTGTCATTTCCGTCGCTGTTCGCAATTTTTTAGTAAATCTTAGCGTAAATTATGAAAAATAATGCGTATATTTGCAGCGGCAAAACGTACGAAGACAATGAAAATGAATACACGATGGATGCTGACAGCCATCCTTTTACTCTGCAGTCTGTTGAGCGTGCAGGCTCAGATACCTGCCGAGGTTAATGACATGATGCGCAAGTGTAAGGACAACATGACGCATGCTTCTGGTATAGAGATGGACATGAAAATTCACATGAGCGTGACGCTGATGTCGGTCGACATGAATTTCACGGTGATGACGAAAGGCTCGAAGTTGCTCATGAAGACTTCTATGAAGAAGCTGGGCAATGATATCAGGTCGGAGTCAGGTTTCGACGGCGAGCAGGTTTGGGAGTTCAAACACGTAGAACTGGCCGAGAAATTCAAAAAAAAGGGTAAGGAATATAAGGACACACTGACCATCACCAAGACCACCAAGGCACCATCGAAACGTCAGGCAGATATAGATTTTGGCTTGGCTGAGGACTACCAGAAAGCCACCGTCAAGAAGGATGGCCGCTACACCGTTATAACCTTCACCAAGCCTAAGGACAAGGACGACCCCAAGAAAGTGACGGTGAAGGTGGACCACGAAAAAATGCTCATCCGTGAGATTGTTACGAAAGAGGGCATAGCCAAGATGACGATGACGGTGACGCGTGTGAAATACGGTGTCAGCGACAATGTCTTCAAACTTGACCTGTCGAAATATCCTGGTGCGGTCATTGTCAGGAAGTGATGAAAAGTGAAAGTCACCACATTATTCTTTTTCTTATTCGGGACTTGAGAAGCAGTTCCCTATTTCCATACCCTTCGATATAACCATTCTTTATGACAAATCGGTTAATGGGTACTGCCCTATAATAATGGGTGGTGTCCACATCCAAGATATAGACATTATGTGACTCCTTTCTATATACGCCCCAACAATACGTTTGAGAATAGTGTTCACCCTTATAATACATACCGAATGTCGAGTCGTTCTTATTGATTGTCAGCGAAATAGAGCTATCGTTTGCTTCGAATGCATAGTCTATATGTTCACTTTTCCAGTGGATACACGAAGATTGGCAAGCGGCGAAGTTGACTGCGAAGAACATCAGAAACGAATTGATGAAGAACACGATACACCAACGTTCTTTATTCAAAAAGAACAGAACAATGCTAATAACAAGGTTTATGAATGCGATTAGGAAAGAAAAAAATAATGTGGTAAGTCCGTCTTGGTGACTGGGCGAAGAAAAATACATTAGAATGAGAAACACCGAATCTATGATGGCAATTATCAACATAGGGCGCTTAAGATGTATTGTTGTAGATTCAAACACTTTCATGATGTTTTTCGTCATATCCTAACTGCATTTCTGCCTGCAAAAATACGAATTATTTTTGGATGAGCGGATAAAATATTGAAAAATGTTGTGTCTTTGCCAATGTAAAAGCTATGGATAGGGAGACGTTTGAAAGGCAGAAAGCATTTGCGGGCGAGGCTAGGAGGGCGCTTATAGATAAAAGGGGCCAGGTTTGAAGCCTAGCCCCTTTGTATGAAGAAAAAACGCGCTTATTTGGCGTAGAATTGCTCTATCAGCTTGCCCACTTTGTCAATGTCGAAGAACTCGTCCAGGTTCTCTAACTGATAGTCGGGCTCGATACCTTCGTCGATGTTCTCGCCTTTCAGGTTGATGAGACGGGCACGGTGGGTGGAGTACCTGTAGCCGAAGCCCTCAGCCGACGGGTTGTACAGGACACAGCATGAGCCACCTCCCGATTGCTGTCCGATGAGGGCTATGCCGTAGTCCTTCATCATAGCAGGAAGCATATTGGCACACGAGAAGCTGTAGTTGCTGATGATCACACCTACGTTCAGGTTTATATTCACCTCCTTGTCCTTCTCGTCAAATTTGCCGTCCAGGTTGCGATCTACCTCATAGGTGACCTTCATCTTCTGTCCTGTCAGCACATTTTCGTAATACATGTCAGGTCTGTTGCAGAACAGAGAGGAGAGGAATACCACCACGTCTGACGAACCTCCGCCATTTGTCGATATATCGACGATGAAGTTTTTAACCTCAGGGTCTTTCTCTGCCTTATCCAACGCATCGATGATGATGACCAGCCAGTCGTTGGGATACTCTTCAATGGTGGGTTTGGGGCCTTCGCCCTTGTAGAACTTACGCCATCCGGAATCGTCGCACAGGAAACTTTCGAACTGGCAATAGACCGTATTACCTACTTTTACATAGTGTACGTCCTTGCCAAACTTCTCTTCGCGCTTGGTTCTCAGTTGATTTCTTATTTCTGTTCTCGCGCTCCGTCTGTCTTTAATGGGTTGATATTCAGGACAATACCCCGTGAATTCAGTTAACAGGGTAGTTCTGATGGATTTCAGATTTTCCACAAAGGAAGGATTTCCTTTCATATCGCTGATTACTGTTACGTCCGTATAGGTGTGTCCTCCATCGTCGAGCAGAAAACTCAGTGCGCCTGTACCTGAGATGTAGTTGAACATATCTGTTGACAGCAACAGTTTGCGTGTCATCTGGCCAGCCTGTCCGTAGTCCTTCAGAGCCTGGTCCATGCCTTTCTCCTTCATGCTCTTTTCCAATAGTGTACGGCCAGGATATCCGAAGAAATTGGTCATGGTGAAACAAAGGTTCTTGTAGCTGAACTCAGCCATGTCGGATGTGCGCTTCTCTTGGAGAATGGGTGTAATGAAGAATTCAGGATATCCGTCATCCAGAGAGTAGGCGCCATTGGGAGCCGTCATCACCGTCTGTCCGTTGAAGGCAGCCATGTGCATATAGCCGTCCGTGTAGAGGTCAGCAATGGTAGCAAAGGGGAAATAGACGTTCTCGCCATCCTCTCTGATGTCAATGCCGTATTTGCCATAGTCCAGCGTCACATCTACCTGCTTGGGTGAAGCGTCCAGCGACTTCCACCGGATGATGGGCAGGGCGTCGTAGGTGGTGTTAGACATTCCTGGCTGCACCATTCCCATCATGTTGGTAAACGCCTCGTAGTCGTTGCTCATGAAGAGGTCTTTCTCGGTGTCCACCTTAGCCGTACCAAACGGATTGGTCAGCACATACTTGCCATCGCCAAAGTTTGCCACCTGAATGGTGGTGCCAGGATACATCATCTCCTGGAAACTGCTGACGCTGATATAGGCCACGTTGGGCATGTCGTTGTAGAAGCGCAACAGCACCGTTCCTAAAGATTTTTGTTGCGGGTCAACAACGGGGTACAGGCGTTCCACATACTTCTTGTCCTTGTCGCCGCTTCCGCCTCCTCCACCACTGGGGTTGTCCTGGTTGTCCACACACGAAGTCAGCGTGAAGCTGCCCACCATCATCAAGGTCAGCAGTAGCCAAAATGTTCTGAAATGTTTCATAGTCATAGTTGATAAATGTTATTGTGTTTCTAATTTGTTATTTCTTTCCCTTCAAAACCAGCGTCAATAGGAAACCCACGAGGAATATCATGGTGGTGCCCAAAACGATGGCGAGATAGGGATGCAGGTGGATGCCTGGGAGATGCCACAGCTCTGCCAGCGAAATCCATCCGATGACAACTATGCCGCAGACGCATCCTAAAAAGGCTGCGAAGCGACTGATTTTCTGCGGTATGCAACCCAAAAGGAACAATCCCAACATGCCACCCGAGAAGATGCTGGAGAGTGTCCACCAGGCGTCGATGATGCTCTCGACACTCAGCATGGCGATGGCTACACAGGCACCTAGGAGACCTACTCCGAAGCTGGAAAGTCGCACAATGGCCAGTTCCAGTTTCTGATGTTTATGATGGTCTGCAGGGTCGTGGTGGCGCAGATGGTCGGCTACGTTGCGTGCCTTGAGGAAGAACGGGCGCACATAGTCCGTGAGGATAATCGTGGCGGCAGAGGTCACAGAGGTGGAAACGGTGCTCATGCCAGCAGCAAAGATTGATGCTATCAGCAGGCCGCGCAGGCCTACGGGCAAGCCATTGACGATGAAATAGGGGAATACATAGTCAGGCTTGGCCTGTATCTCAGCAGGCAGAGGAGCCACACCAGCCTCGTAGTAGCTATACAAAGCACTTCCGATGAGGAAGAAGAGTGCCGAGACGGGAATGAACAGATAACCTCCGAAGAGGGCTGAGAATTTAGCCGCCTTGTCCGTCTTCGCTGCATGGTAGCGTTGCACGTAGTTCTGGTCGATGCCGTAGTTCTGCAGGTTGATGAAGATGCCGTAAATCAGGCACACCCAGAAGGTGGATGTCGTTAGGTCTGACGTAAACGCACCCAGCGAAAATTTATTGCCCATCGGTGAATTGGCAGCCAGTTCGAAGGTCTGCATGGGTCCCTCTGGCATGGAGAACATCAGGATGCCCAAGCACAACAAGGCGCCACCTATTAATATAATACCCTGGATGGCATCTGCCCAGATGACGGCTTTCAGTCCACCCATCATGGAATAGACAATGATGCCGATGGAGGTCAGGATAATCACGGCGTGCATGTCCCAACCCATCAAGATGTACATGGGAACTGCCAACAGATAGAGGATGGAACCCATGCGGGCAATCTGTGTCAGCAGGTAGCATGCCGACGCATACAGGCGTGCCCATGCACCAAACTTCTCTTCCAAGAAGGTGTAGGCGCTGACACTACCGCTATGGCGATAGAACGGCACAAAATACTTGGCTGCAAAATAGCTCGCAATAGGTATAGAGAGCGAGAAGACAAAGGCATTCCAGTCGGCAGCAAAGGCCTTTCCTGGGTAGCCAATATAGGAGATGCTCGACACGTAGGTGGCGAATATTGACATGCCCACCACCCAGCCTGGTATGGAGTGACCCGCTGAGGTGAATTCATCGGCACTCGACCCCTTCTTGAAGAACGAGCAACCGAAGACTACCACGCCCAGCGTGAACACGATGAAGATGATAAAGTCAATCAGATGCATAGTTTCCCGTTCTTGATAGGTAGTGCTGCGAGAGCCTGACGAATCTTCTCGCGCTCAGGTGCCTCGAACTTGTAGAACGGAGAAGCCACGAAGTCATCGTTGATAACACCCAGCAGCGAGAGGGCACACTTCAGTCCTTTCAGATAGCTGGAGCCATGTTTGCCTACGGTGTAGATGGACGTCGAAATCTGCATGATGAACTGTTGCAGTTTCAGCACCGTCTCGATGTCACGATTCTTGGCAGCATTGTACATGCCTACATAGAGCTCAGGGAACATGTTGGCACCTCCGTTGATACCTCCGTGACCACCCAGCAGCACGCACTCGCCTGTGATCTCCTCAGGACCCACGAGCATAGCAAAATCCTTACGTTGCTGTACCTTGTACATCACGCTCTGGAAATAAACGGCATTGGCACTGGAATCCTTGAAACCTACCACCTGTTCCATCTCAGCCAGACGCTTTACCGTGTCTGGTGCGAAGCTCACTTTTACGTGTGAGGGCATATTATACAGGAAAACGGGCAAGGGCAACTGGGGCACCAGCTCCTCGTAGAACTGAGCTAGCTCGGGCTGACCCGTGGCAAAATAATAGGGTGGGGCACTGACTACACCATCGGCACCATAGTCGGCAGCCTTCTTAGCGAGCTTGATACTCTCCTCGATACTGGTATCTGTGATGCAGGCCAGTAGGGGCAACCGTCCGCGATTGATGCGGCACGACTCCTTGATCATCTGCTTACGCACATCGTACGACAGACTTTGCTCCTCGCCCGTAGTGCCCAGTACGAAGAGCCCGTGTACGCCACCGGCAATCAGGTGCTCGATGAGACGCTCCAGGCTCTCTACGTCCAGTGTCTCGTTGTCTACTAAGGGTGTTACGAGTGGGGGAATGATGCCGCTCAGGGGTGTCTTGAAATTGGTGTTTGCCATAATTG
>ODAI011181442.1_pt1 | contig 29613 bp, 34 predicted proteins | sample 1539321 | NCBI WGS metagenome assembly ODAI01 (sample SAMN02144231, study PRJEB22623) | gut metagenome | biome: sheep rumen | host: Ovis aries | place: New Zealand
CCCGTGTTGTAGGAGAGGATGTTGAACTCCCCATAGCTGCGCAGCTGCTTGAAAATATCGAAATCCCGTACGACGTACGGCGTATAACTCAGCTCCTCTCCGCGGTACGACCAGCAGGAGGTGCCGGAGGGCGCTTTCCGCTCGATCATTCCCTCGCTGACGAAATAGGACGGGACGCGGGCCACCACGCAGCTGATCTCCGGGAACATGGACGCGGCGAGAAGCGCGTACTCCGAACCCTTGGAGATCCCGTCCACGGCGATCTTCTCATAGCCCTGCGCTTTCAGCCAGGCGACGGCGTTTTCCGCATACTCCAGTGGCACCCGGTCCAGATTGTCTCCGGTTTCCTCGCCCGCAAACAGGGTCACGCCCAGGGCGGAAACGCCGTTTTGCTTATAGTACCAGGCCATGGTATCGCTGGCGGAGGAGCCGCCCTCGCTGCCGGAAAAGGTGATCACCGCCTTTTCCCGCTCTCCGGCGTCATAATAGTGGCCCTCAAAGCCCTGCTCCGCGACGGTCAGCACCCGGTCCGCGTCTGTGCCGCCTGCCTTCGCTTTTACGACGCCGATGACGAGAGCGAGGATCGCAAGGACGATCAAGACCCGGACCCACCGGCGGACCTTGTTTTTCCCTTTGTTTTCTTTCATTTCCATTCCGTTTCCCCCTCACGATCCGATTCCCCTTTGGTCTGCTTTGCTTCCCACATCAGCATACAGCCGAACCACAGGATCATGCTCTCACTTATCAGTCCGTTGGTGAAGCCCAGGCGAAAGGCGCTGACGGCCCAGTAGAGAACAAGGACCAGATACAGCGAATAGACGATCAGATGCATCACCCGCACATCCTTCCTCTCCTCATACGGCGCCGTAGCCTCTTTGATCTCTTTCGGAAACATCGTGCTGTAGGCCTGCGGAACGAGAAGGAATCCCAGCCCGACGACCGCGTTGAACAGCAGGGACATGGAAAGCCCGTCCAGGATGATCCGTGGCCAGTTCATATTCATCGTCATCTTCTCCTTTTTCTATTTACGGAGCATCTCATAACGCTTTCTGCGGTTTTGCCCGCAGATCAGCCGTCATAATCCGGGCGGCGGCTGATGTCGATGATGCGGAAATCGCAGCATGGCGCACCGTGGCCGATCGTACTCTTGCGCGCCCATTTCAGATTCCTGTGCAGGTTTCCGTACTTGGCGTCGTCGCTGTCGCAGAAAGCGGGATTCAGTTCCAGGCAGTCATACTTTTCGCACATGGCATGATACGGGCAGGCGACAATATTGAACCGGGCTACGGCCGGGTCGATCTTCTCGGGCATCCTGTATACAAAGCCTGCCTCCGGGCTGAAATCCCGCAGGGAGTGCTTCACCATCCCGGCCGGATATCTGTGGTAGTTCCCTGCGATGTGCTGGTACCACGCCGCCGGCCGGAACATGATCTCGCAGATCTTATAGAAAAAACTCCGAATGACGTCCGTAGCTTCATCCGTCGTCATGCCGTGGGCCAGAAGCGTCTTGTATACGGCGATCGCCGGAAAGATGTTTGTCCCAGTGTGCTTCTTCATGGCCTTAGGAAGGTCCTTGTTTTCCTCCGTCAGTTTCTGAAAGAGGGCGTTTGTCTCCTCCCGGATCCGCCGGTACTCTACCCGCGTGAAGCGTTTCCTTGCGCCTGCCGCCATTAGTGATACAATCATACTCATCCTTATATTGCCTCCTTACGCAAGCCAGCTGTAAAACTGCTCGTGCAGCTGACGCATCTCATCCGGCGCTTTCATCGAGTGTCGGTACATAAACCGATCGCCGAAAGAACTCCTGAAGACGAAGCCGAGTATCCAGCCCACAAGCGGCACAGGCAGCAGCCGGAACGCCTGCATTTTCCCCGGGGACAGGCGGATTTTCCGGGCCGCGATCGCGCCCAGATTATCCCGGATCTGCTTTGCGGTTTTTCTCATGAGCGCAGCGTCTCTTCCGGCGTTTTCCGGGTCGTCCGCCTCATAATACGCATCGGCGATCGGCACGACCATGGCCAGATGGCAAAGCTGCCAAGCGTGCATGTCCGCCACAACCTGATAAGGAATCTTCGCTCTGCGGAAAATGCGGGCAAGCGCTCTTTCTCTTCCGTCCGTTTTCCCGAAAGTCGTCGGCTGGATGAGCCGCGGCGTCAGCGCTGCGTCCAGCACCCCTCCGTCAAAGCCGCCGCCCGCGCCGGGGAAGGCGGGAATGACCCTTCCCGCCCCGCAGATCGCCTCCCACCGGTCATAGGTCTCCAGAGAATTGACCATGGTAACGACGGTCGGACTGCTGTTTTGTCGAAGCTCCTCCAGCGCCGTATGCAGCTGGTTTTCCCGAACGGTCAGAAAGATGAAATCATAGCAATCATCCGGCTCTGTTTTTGACAGTACTTTTATATGAGCTGTCTTGATTTTTCCCTTGTATTTGTATTGCAGGCCATCCCGCGTCAGATTTTCCAACCGCCGCCCCAGCGCATAAACGGATACGTCGTATCCAGCCTCTGCAAGCAGAGCGCCGTATAAGCTGCCGATTACCCCGGCACCATAAATCAGAATTCTCATGGGCGGTCACTTCTCGAATTTACTGTTCACAAAGTCTCGTATCGCGGCTACATACGTCCCTGTCTGCAAAATAGGCGCCAGATGGCCGCCGCTGATATGCTCCACGACGGTCGGCTCCTCAAACAGAGCGATCAGCTCCCGCTGCATCTGCGGCGTAAAGGTGCCGTCGTCATCCGGCAGAATCAGCATGACCCTGCCCTTCAAATAGTTGAACTCCTCTTTCCGGCACGGCGTTTGATTCATGATGTCAATAAGCAGGGACGTCATTTGTACGTCAAACGCTCCGGTATAGTATTTAAAGGCCCAAGTGAAGAACTCCCGCATATATTGAAGCTCGTCGTCTGTCGCCTGGGTGATATGGCGCAGGCTGGCTTTGATCAAGGTGGGCTTGAGCCAGGCATACGGAACATGCCCCAGCACCCAAAGCATGGGCCTTGCGATCCTGGCATACTTCTTTTTCAAGGACGTGACGGTGTTCGCGTTCAAACCGGCTGTCGAAAACAGGCACAGGCCCTCGGTAATGTCCGGGTATCTCCGTGCGATAATCTGCGCCAGATATCCGCCGAAGGATTCTCCGACGAAGACCGTCTTTTTGATTCCCAACGCCCCCAGCAGCGCACGAACGGCGTCTGCGAGGTCCACGTTGGTATCAAGGCCTATGGGATAATCGAAGGTCAGGATGCGGTAATGCACTTCCAGCTTTTCAATGAACGCGAAATTCAACTCCGCAAGCCCCATCCCTCCGGTGAGCAGTGTGAGCGTCGTTTTTCCCTCGCCGCACAGAAGATAGCGAAATGGTATTCCCTCAACATTAATATGCTCGAAGCGGTGTCCTTCCTGAAACGCCGCGATATCAGAAGCAAATTCTCTCATTGCTCATATCTCCTTCCGTTTTAGCAGCCGGATCCACTTCCTCTGCCTGTGTGCGTAGAAGGCGTTCGCCCACAGCCAGATAAAAACGGTCTTCCAGCCCGCATGGATCTCCACCCGATCCGTATACCGGGTATGGATTTTGTCCTTCTCTATCAACTGAATATCATGATTCCACACCGGTACATGCTCGTTCCCTTCACAGCTGCTGACGCCGTCCGGATCGAAACGTAGGATATGGATCGTGTGCGTTCCGAAGGGGATCACGCCAAAGAGCCGAAACCGGTAAGCGGAGGTGCTGCCGACCGCCCATGTGGAGACCACTTCCCCGATCGGTTCAAAGCTTGCGTAAGGCTTTGCGATCCTTTGGAGTGTTTCCAACTGCTGCAATTTCCGAAAGACAGTTTCTTTGGAAGCTGGGAAAAGGGCGCTTTTCTGTACGATCATCTTTCAAACTCCCACTCGTTCACGTACTTCTTCCAGCCAAGCAGCAGCGCTGTAAACATGACGATCGCGCCGAGACTCATATTGGACGTTCCGATCCCATTACACAGCGCCGTGTTGCCGAGACGGCGCACCGCGTTGAACACTGCCTTTCCGATCAGCAGATTGAACACGCAGTACCATTTGGGAAACGGCGTGCGGCCCTTTGCAAAGGCAATAAATTGCACTACGCTCGCTCCGATAAAAAACACGCCGAACACGACCGCGGCAGGCAGCAGAAAATACAGCAGATATCGTGTCGCAATGTCACGGCCGACTTCTGCCCCGGAAGCCTCCGCAACGGCTTTGTATATCCACAGTAACACGCCGCAGGGCAGATGCACCGCTCCTCCGCCGAGAGCGAGATAAATGTACATCGAGAACTTGTAGAAACTGCCGCCGCGGGGCATATGTTCCCGGATCAAGGGACAGATCGTCATGAGAGCGGGGAATTCCAGGCAGATCCCCACAAAGCCGATCAAGCCACCCAGAATCGGCCTCCAGGCGGGCATGTCCAGCGCAATGGCAAAATAGCCCTCGATCATATTCGCTCCGTCCGGAAACTTCGCCGCGCCGATCAAACAATCACCGAACAGTGTCAGCAAAGCGCCGAACAAGCCGATCTTTAAATACCTCTCCGTTTTTTCTTTGTTCATCTTCACACCTCTCATGGTTTTCGGCCTCGCTGAAGTTCGTTCTATTTTCGTTCTATTCAGGTTTTTGCAGACTGTAGTCCTTTTTCAAATTTGTCGAAGCTCTCCTGACTGGGTAGCGCTGCCAGCAATCCGCCGAACATGAAGGCGTTGCCGAAGCTTAGGAACATCGTCCCGAAGGCGGCGCCCAGCGCCGTGCCAGGGCCGGCCAGTGCACAGAGCAGAAACGCCGGCAGCGCGCCCAGGAGCACCGTAAACCATTTCGCCTTCGTCGGATAGGGTGTCAGTCCTTTGGCAAAGGCTTTGAACTGTATGACCATCATCGGCAGCCAGAAGAGGATCAATAAATGGTAGACCGGCATGCTGAAGCCGTAAAACAGCGGCTGAGCCGCCCGGTTGGCGATCGTCTCATCCGCCAGCAGCAGATACTTGTAGGCCATGTTCAGAACGCCCACGTTCATGTGGCAGCCCACCGGAGCCAGCCAGATATAGCCGAAAATGCCCGCCCGGTAGAGATGCGCGTATTTTGGCGCTGCGTCCGCCATCAGGCGGTAGACGGCAAAGCAGGCCAGCCCCTCCAGGAAGATGCCGAAGAAGCCCAGAAGGCCGCCGGCGATCATCTGTCCGTCCGCCAGATTCGGTGCGCCGGCCATCACGCTTGCCGCGAAATTGACACCTGGCAGTTCTTCCGCATAACCCAGAAGGAAATCGCCGATCCCTGTCATGATTGAAGCAAACAGGCCGATGGTCAGAAGCTTTTTGATCCTTGCCCGATCCAGATTGTTGTCGATCCCGATGGTATTCATCGTTTATTCCTCCTTCTGTTTCAGCAGTCGTATCCGCTTTCTCATCACATCAAAGGAGCACAACGATCCCGGCAATCACAGCCGCCCCTGCGATCCAGATCAGCGTCAGGATTCCCCGCTTCTTCAAAACCTGTGGCCAGGTCTGCACAAATGGGATTTCCTCTGTTCCGGGGATCACCCAGAACCTGCTGTGTCCGACCCAGAGTCTGTCGATCACGATCCCGTCGTACCAGTTCATGACCTCGAGGAAGATGAGCGCCTGCAGATACGCCGCCCAAAAGCTTTGTTTCCCGTTCCAGACACGAATGATCAGGATCAGAGCCGCCGCCATGACCGCGAAGAATGCGATCATAAAGCGTTTCCGCTTCTTTGCCACGGTTTCCCGATCTGTCAGTCCCAATTTATAAACTTTCTCCCGGACGGGCTTCGGGTAGAAATACAAACCGTTCAGCGCGTTGTTTCCCACACCGATTTTCACCATCAGCGTAAACAAGGCGCAAAAGAGGATCAGTTGCAGAACAATCATTTTGTCTCCTTCTTCACGCTCACAAGCAGTCCGTTTTCCCGTTTCACCAGTTTATACTCATGCGCCAGCGGATTCTGATCGCCGACGATACAGTAATCGCAGCATGCGCCGGTGCAGCACGTCCCCTGGCGGATGAGCGCGGCATGCAGCTTCTGCATGGCCATGTGATCGCAGTTGCACATCGCCGGCAGCACGTCCTCCATGTGGTGGCGCTTGGCGAACTCCGCATTCGGGCACTGAGTAAAGCGGTAGCGGATGATGCCGTTGTCCTCATCGTAGTCATACCCACCCATGCGGAAGGATTCGGGAAGCCGTTTGCTCTCTTTCTCCCGGAGATCGCTCGTTTTCTTGAAGATCCTGCCGGCCAGCCGATTATCCGCCTTCCGGTTCAGATCGAATATCTTGCCCAGCATATCGAAGCTGCCCATCATGCAGTCGTAGACGTCCTGTTGAATCTCTTCGATCGGAGGCTTGTCCGGCACGACCGCATACCAGGCGAAGATCAGGATCGGGTCATAGATACTGACCGTGATCTTCGCGCTGCCCAATGCCGGTTCGTCCTTTAAGTATTCGCAATACTGAAGCTGAATTTTCTCCCAGAGCTCGGCAGCCGTCGGTTCGTCGTAATAGCGGCGCAGGAGCTTCTGCACGCACTTTTTGGCGTTCTTCGTATAGCACACATGCTTTGTGCGGTCAAACGGCAGATCTTTTTCCCGCATGATCTCCCTATCCTTTCTTAACTGCCTGGATTCCTCCCAGGAACATCACGATCCAGCCGAAGCTCTCAAAGCCCGACGAAAGGCCGTTGAAGGGCAGCGGAAGAATCCATTCCAGAAGAAATCCGATCCCGGCGATCAACAGCGGAGCCGCCAGTGCCCAGATCTTTTTCAGCGGTAGCACGCCTTTCAAAACGAGCGCGATCCATCCGCCCGTGGAGGCGATCCCCAGCACGACAAACGATACCCAGTACGGGACGGCCTGCACCGCGTACGACCGATTCCATGCAGCAACTGCTCCCGCGGTATCGCCCTGTGCGGCTTCATAGATGACGTTATAGTTGTGGATCAGCGTTCCGCAGGCCAGGTGGAAATAGATGAAAATCATGAAGCCCCAAATCAGTCCTGCGATATAGAGCTTCAGGATTCGTCTGCCCCATTTGTCGCTGCACTGAGAGAGCTTGTATTTCAGATATTCTATAAAACTCAGGGCGGCGATCGTATAGAAAGCCGTTCCGACCAGGCCTCCGATATTGGAAAGGGCAATGCGCCAGTCCGCGATTGTGAGCCAGCCGGACGAGATCATAAAGGATACCGCCGTGCTGTCTTTCGGCTCGAGCCCCATGCAGTAATCGCCGATGATGGCCAGGATCATGCCGGGGATAATCCAAAGCATCCGTTTGCATATCTTCGCGCGTTGTTCCGCTGTCATCCTCTTTCCTCCGTTCTTTGATTCGAATTCCGATGCACGGCTTCCACCTCTTTTATGAAGCCTGCTTAAACACCTCGTAGCTCCCCTCCTGGTGAAGCGAACTGCCCTTGACGACCTTCCGGACGATGGGCTTCATGATGCTGTATAAAAGGCTCATGCTGCAACCTCCCCATTCAAACCGATATTGCGATCAGCACGGCGGCGTAGTAGATCACGGAAATCAGATTTGTCCATCCCCCGGAAACGATGATGCGAATGCCCTTCGGCAGCCGGCCGACGACAGGTTTCAGCAGAAACAGAACCCCGGGGCTTAAAAGAAACATCCACCTTGGCAGTACTGTATTGCCGGTCACGATCAGGAAGACCAACAGAACAAACCCGATCCCTTCTCCGGCGTACAAAATCAGAGGCAGCTTCTGAAAATACTTCATGACCGTATTCAGTGCATCTCTGCTCCTGTCATCTCCCAAGAGTCCAAGATATGCGCAGTGACTGTGATAGGCACCGCCGGTGATGATCCCGAGGCAGGAGAGAAGGAAGGCCGCCATTGCAAGCGCATGCGACTGATCATTGGTCATCAGAACGACATGATAAAATCCGATGCAGTACAGAAAAGCAGCGACTGGCCCGATCATACCGCCGGCCATAACGCGCCGGGCCGGCAATTTCTTCATAACATCAATGATGGCGTTTATCTTTTCCTTTGATGAACTCTTCGGGCCACAGTTGAAATCCTCCGGGGTGTAATACAGCAGCATATCCCCGGCGAACATCAGCAGCGCGCCGATCAGTCCGACCCCTATCGTGACCAACATGTTCCATTCACCTCGACTATGGTTCTGTCTTTGCCGTTATCAGATATACAAACCAGATGATGAGCCCAGCGTTCATGCAGAAGGTATCGATGCCGTTGGAAAACGGCGATGCGGGGATGATGAACTTGAGCCCTGACAGGAACGCCATCCACAAAAGAGGCGTAAAGAACTGCGACCGTTTCTTAAGAACCGTTTTTCCGCGCAGGACATATACGATCAGAAGCACGAGCGGAAAGCCTGCAAAGAACCAGGAAACCATCTGCGTGGGCTGCATCATTTGAAGAATGTCCGTCGCCAGCTTTTCTGCCGTCTCAGCCGTTCCACTGTGCATACACCACGAATAAACATAGATAGAAATAGAGACGGTAAAATGAATGATCAGCCAGCCGACAGGAAGCAGCGTCATCCAGAATCGAAAGGTCTTCTTTCTCTTTTCCTCTGTAATGAGGTCCGCCATTTTCACACAGCCCAGCATGAGAAACGGCACCCCGATCGCGCCGAACAGCAGTGTGATCGTGAGCTTGTTGAGGTCATAACCTGCGCCGTGTCCGGCCTTGATGACCGAAAACGACTCATTGATGATACCAGGATCGACATAGCCGAGAAGCCAGTCACCGATCCCGAAGCAAACGGCACCGATAATACCACAGAGCCAGTATTTCTGATATTCCTTTTTCATTCGGCAATCTCCTTTTATTTCGACCCCGCGTCCACTGCCGCTTCCGGCTCCTTGTCGCCCAGAATCCAGTAGTTGCATTCCCCGTCGCCATCCGCCAGCGTTTTGTGCCGGATCAGCTTGCCGTGCGCCGCGCTGCAGGTGATCTGGTCGATGTAGCAAAGATTCGGAAGGAAGTCTATGTACCCGTGTCGTCTGGCGAAATCGTTCAGCGGGCAGGTGTCATAGACAAAGGCGAGTCCTTTTTCATGTCCATCCGGATTGAGCCGTATCTTCCAGGTGTTTCCCCAGACATTGCCGCGAAAACGCTCTGCTTTTTTCTGATAATTCTCCAGATACCGGTACAACAGCTTCACGATCCCACGGCGCCGGAGCAGTTTGTTCATGTCAAAGTGTGAAAGCATGCGGATGCTCTTCCCCATGGCGGCGTCGATCATGCTCTGCAGATCCTCCGGGGTAAAGCTTCTGTCCACCGAATCATAGAAGGCGAAAAAGGCATACGCCTCCAGCATGTTGCTGGCCATCGGGTTTTTCCGGCCGCCCAGATCGCCCTCCTCCCGGATCCACTTTTCGTCCAGTGCAACCGTCCGCTCCCAGCGTTTCTGCGCTTCCTCCGGGGAATAGTGCTCCGCCAGCCACTTTTTCATGGCCGGCTCAAAGGTTTTCAAATATTTGTCCATCTTGTTTCCTTTCTGTTCCTGTTTCCACAGACTGCAGTTCTTTTTCAAATTCCAACGTGTGCCGTTCCTGCCAGACGCTCCAGCTCATTCGTTGTATGGTGATGCCCGTGCACGCCGTCCGTCACATAGTGATTGTGTTCATGCGAGTGCGTTACCGTATGCGTGTGGGTACTTCCGTCGTGCGTGTGGGTGAAGCTGTGCTGATGGGCATGGGCGTGATGGTGGATCAGCGTATCCGCGACCACCAGTGCCGTACCGGCGATCATGATGCCAAGCGCCGCAAGATAGATCACGCTCAGCGGCTCCCTGAGCAGCACAAAAGATAGGAACGCCCCGACAAAAGGAGCGACGGCATAGTAGGCGCTGGTTTTGGCCGCCCCCAACACGCTCTGTGCCCGGACATACAGGAATATGCTGAGTCCATAGGCCACATACCCCAGAACCAGCGCCAGGAGGATCGCTCGAAGCGACGGCAGGCTCTCTCTTCGGATGAGCGCGATGACAAACGCCCCCAAGCCGGAAAAGATCCCTTTCAGAACGACGATCTCATAGGTGCTTTTGGAAGAGATCTTCCGTGTACAATTATTCTCAAATCCCCAGCAGACCGTGGCCAGCAGGACAAAGATAGAGCCATAGGAAAAGTGAAGACTTCCCGTCCCCTCGAAGGACAACAAAATGCTTGATGCAGTGATCAATCCGATTGCCGCCCACAGTCGACGGGAAACCGTCTCCTTGAAGATCACAAGCGCGACAACTGTCGTCGCCACGATCTCAAAATTCCCGAGAAGCGAGGCAGTCGAGGATGACCCGCAGCTGATCCCCACCATCAGGAAGATCGGCGCAGCGATGTCCAGCACGATCATTCCCAGAACGAAAGGAAAATCCTTTCGTTCCAGTTTTTTCTCTTTTTCCCTTCTGCTCATCAGCGACATGACGCCGATGCCGATCCCCGCGCCGAGGTAGAGGAAAGCAGCCATCATCGTCGGCCCGATGTCCTCAAGCAGCAGCTTGGACAGTGGGACGTTGACCGCATAGAATACCGCAGCCAGCAGCGCATACAGGATCGCGCCTATTTTATTCCTCTTCATTCTTTCTCCTTGACCTTCAGAAACCTTTCCCAGTATTCTTTTAGCTTTTCAAAGGTCTCGCGACTGATATTGTGTTCGATCCGGCAGGCGTCCTGTTCGGCCATCTCTGGGTCTACGCCAAGGTAAATCAGACCTTCTGTCAAGATGCAGTGCCGTTCATAGATCGACTCCGCAACCTCGCGACCCAACTCTGTCAGATGGATCAGCTTTTCCTCGTCCATCGTCAGGAAACCGCCCTCTCTGAGAAGTCGAGTCGCATTGGTGACGCTGGGCTTTGTCACGCTCAGCTGCTCTGCCACATCCGAAGACCGAACATAACCGTGCTTTTGATCCAGGATCAGCATTGCTTCCAAATAGTCCTCTCCGGATCTGTGAAGTCTCATGGCTTCTCCTTTCTCACCACTACAAGGAAATGAACTTTCAGCTTTATATTAGCCAAGTCTAACCAGCGATTAATGAAAATGCCCACCGCACAGATGTCCAGATTCGGGTCACTGTACGATGGGCAAGCAAGGCTCGTTAGACACCGCTAACTATTATAACGGATAGGCCATCGTTTTGCAAGGGCATGCGGCATGATTTTTACTGTCGTCTGCTGTTCACCAAAAACGCCGGAACGACGGCTATGCGATTGCTTCAACACTCCAAATGATGATATGGTAATCCTATGTCTCTATTCCAAGACAATTCTATACTTGCACACTCCTTCCAGTACCTTTTTCTCAATCAGCTTCCTGTTCAGCGCCCCTACCCATTTCTGGCTGAAATTGGTGTTGCCGAAGTAAGCGTTGAAGTTTTGTTGCGGGAGGAGAACGTATTCCCGGTCGTGTTCCTTGTTGGCAAGGTAGTATTTGTACAGCAGAATGCTGGCTTCCACCGGTACACCTTTTGGCGTCAACTCGGTTATGCGTTGGATCGTTTCTTCCGGCAGGTCGAAGTCCCTGTTCTGCAGCGGGCCGAGCTCCAGAGCGTCGGCCAGGATATCGTCAAAGCGCAGCACCCACGCGTCCTTGGTGTTGGGCGCGAAGGCCGGCACTTGCATCTGCCGCAGCTTGTTCGCCCACTGCTTGCGAAAGCCCTTTTTGAGAGCTTCTATCTTCTCTGCTACGCCCTTACGCACGGCATTGGGATTTGCCTCCACGAAGGCAATGATGTTCTCCACATGCCGGATCAGCCAGCCGTCGCCCTCCGGTGTCACCAGTTCCGGAAACTCCTCAGCATATTTCCCGTAGTTCACTCTCAGCCTCGGATCGGCCCCGGGGCTTCGTACGCTTAAGGGATAATGACAGTGTCGATGAAGGCTGACGCCAGGGCCTTCAGCTTCTCGCCACGGCTGGTGACCGTGGATGTGGGCTGATCCAGCAGACGGGCAATCTCGCTGTTTGTGAATTCAAGGGTCTTCAACTCTGCCTGGTCTGCCAGCTTGGGATCCGCTCTCTGACGAAGGCGATGAATTCCTGACGCAATTCCAAAAAGCGATCGGCGGCAAGCATGTCCTTCGTGGCCGGAATCTCGAAGCTCTCAAATTCGCCTGCCTCGTTTTCCTCATCCGGCCATATTTCCCGATAAGACTCTGTTCCACCTCTCCGATAGATAGATCTGGAAGGAGCACATCGCCAACCTGCGTATAAGTGCCACCGTTCTGCTCAAAAAAGGATTCTTTCGTTCTCATGGGATATACCTCCAAAATCATATTTGGAAGTATCATAAGCGTGAGTTTCAGTCTTTTGTATCCTTAACTGAGTGAATCCCCTTCCTCACACCGTTAGCCCGATGATATCAGATGCCGAAAATCACGAGCGTTTTCTGGTATTCCGCAATCTGTATCGAGACTATATCAGTCAGAAGCCATGCTATCAAGATCAGTGCCTCTATGTCAAGTATATTGTCTCAGCTATAATGTGCAGCAGAAATGTTGACAAAGCAATATAGTAGATATTAATCTGGCCAGAGTTTTGCCCGTGGAGAGACCTTTCAACTCTCCAAATCCGGCTTCCTTCAGATTCCGCCTCGCGACGGACACCCTTGCCTTTGGCTAACGCTTCCCGCTGCCGGGCGCGTTCGGGACTTTCAACCTATAGAACGTGCGCCCGCCGGGCGCACTATGAAAAGAACCTCATCATACTTGTGATGAGGTTAATAATATTTCGTTAAAAAAATGTAAACACCACGCTCGGGTGTTGACAAAATGATACTCAAGGTGTAAAATTAGATCATCCTATTACAGGATCCATTTCCCGGATCATCTGTGATGATAACTTGTATTGCTTATTTTTATATTATAGCACATCCAAGTGCCTAATACAAGCTTTTTGGAAATCATTCCATACGGCTTTTGGAAATCATTCCATACGGCTTTTTGGAAATCATTCCATACGGAATGCAGACCTCCTTGTCAACAGTAATGGCAAATATCCTGTTATTCTTATTTTGCGTAAAAAGGAGACACAACGATGCCTGATAATCATGATAATATGTTGATCGCACAGGGTAATGCATCCTCTGTGACAATCGCCAGTATTAAATCGATAAAATATCCACTTGATAAACTGAATAAAAAAATTTGGAACAGCGGCAAAGAAAGTAAGCTTAAAATTATTACAGCAGACAGTGGTGACCGCAAGGCTGGAAAAGATGTCTACGTACAATATCGTATTGACTTCGATAATCTTGACAATGCTGCAGATATTGCAACCGAACTAACTTCTTTTGACAAACGTGTCTACATTGCGGTTGCATCCATATATAATACCGGGAACGAGACCATGTCATTAACAATGATACATAAAGCAATGGGTAATGCCGGGTCGCCTGACGCAAAGCAATTGGCCCGTATCAACAATAGTATAACGAAAATGGCCTCGGCTCATATCTACGTTGACAATGATTCTGAAGCCAAGACATACCACGGCTATAAGCATTTTGTATACGATGCCTCCCTGCTACCGTGCGAGCGAGTAAGTGCAAAAATCAACGGTAAATTGACAGATGCTGCTATCCATCTGTTCCGCGAGCCGCCGCTAATGACATTTGCCAAAGAACGCAAGCATATTACCGCCTTACCGATTGCTTTGTTAATTAGCCCGTTAAGCAAAACTGAGGCCAATTTACAGCTTGAAGACTATATATTACAGGAAATCAGTCATATGCAGCATCATACATCTTTCCCGCGCAAAATGTTAATCAACACGATTTGCAAACGGTGTGGAATTAATACTCGGATGCAACGCTCACGCGTTTTAGCAAAAATCCGGACTCTACTCGAGTATTATACGCAGCAGAAATACATCGCCGGATATACACAAGTGTCCGATGGTATCTTGATCGATTTGACATCGGGATAATGCGACATTATATTTCCGGATTGTAATGTAGGACACAGGTGCAGAAAGTACTAAGCAAAGCACACGCCGTTAGTGTGATGATTCTTTAGGAGGCAAACAATAATGGATGACTATCAGCATACACCTACCCGCATGGTCGAGGATTTCATCAACGCAGTCTTAAGCAGACAATACGAACCTATACCAACCGGTATAGCCGGAATTGATAATGCAATAGGCGGTGGGCTTATCCGCGATAGTCTAATATTGCTTGGTGCAGCCCCTGGTGCTGGAAAGACCGCTCTGACCCAATGGATTTGCGAAAATATGGCAAAGCAGGGCGTACCGTGTGTGTACCTCAACCTCGAGATGAGCCGGGATCAACTGATAGCTCGATCGATATCACGTATAGCAAAGCAAAACGGATACACCATCAGTGCTATTGATGTCCTTAAAGGCTATCAATGGACCGAGGAGCAAATGACCGCTGTCATGCAGGCTGCGGAAACATACAGCAGAGAGATTGCACCAATGATGCAATACAATCCAGATGGTGTCAGTGCAGATCTTGACAATATACTAACATACATCGAGGACGTAGCGCAAAAGGCAGAGTCCGATAAGCAGCCTGTACCGGTCGTAGTCATTGACTATTTGCAGATCATAGCGGGTAAAGATCGCGAAGATGATGTGACAACCATGAAACGAGCGGTAAGCTCTCTCAAGAGTTTTGCTATCAAGTATCACACCATTGTATACTTGATAATAGCCCATAACAGGGAGTCTAACAAAAGCGGCACCGTGACAATGGAGAGTGGCAGAGATACAAGTGCACTGGAGTATAGTGCTGATTTGCAATTGGGCCTCGCTTACACAAAATGTCTGCCTCATAATGGTGAAAAGCGCATAACCAAGGACATGCTGACACAAGATGAGCGGCAATATGTTACTCTTGTAGTAACTAAGGGAAGGTTTTGCGCGTCAGGTGCAGCAGTACACCTACACTTTGACGGCGCAACAATGAGTTTCGCGCAAATTGATGATGATTACGCGGCAAAACGAAAAGATTTATCTGGCTACAAATGTGTATAACAGTCGGCTGTACGTTGTCCACTAATGTGACATTGTATCCGATGTGATCTGTGACTATGTTTCAGGACAGATAAGACGGTTGCGCGAGCACCACTTGCACGGAGTTTTAGCACCACCATCACGGAGAAATAGCACCAGCTTCACGCAGCAGAGCACCCAGTATCTTTTTTATACAGCAGCGGCCAGCAGAGCCGACCGCTGCCGAGTACAGACTAATCGTAAGGTTTGAGAGGCTTCAAGCTTGCTTATTGTTCGGATCCGGCTGAAACAGCCATAATGTGACCGGCAGAAACCACCAAATGGTCATTTCTGCCGGGCGCTAACATCATGTTGGAAAAATCACCACCCAAACCAAAGAGGAATAGCCAATGGTACACTAAACGTAATTGACGAAAAGAAAGTATATTAACTATAGCTGAATTATATTCAATCGCGACAGTAATATAGCACTTATAAAACAAATAATGATATATACATCCGAGGATTCACCGTCCTCGGATTTTTTATCCACATTTAAGCAGAATATCTTAAACTATTACTTGACAAAAACGCAATTTTAAAGTATAATTAAACAGTACTCAGAAAGGAGCGTGTTGATATGGGACATACAAGCAGCAGATATCCCAGCAGCCAGGAGGCTGATTTCCGCAGCAGGCCTATTGTCGGCTATTACAATGATATGATCTATCTCTGGGTCATCAATAAGCTTCCGATCGAGCCATCAGACACGGAAGAGGAACAAGAAAAAAAGCGCGAATGGCAGAAGCGATTTGATGAATACAAAGATAAATACCAATCCGATCCCCTTACCTCGGAGAAATACACCTCTATCCTGCGCATTACCTATAATTCCTTACCGGATTTCCTGCATATCGCAGATCTGACATACGGCGATATGTTTAATATGTTCTACGAGAAATCCAATGATGAAACATTCAAAGGCAGTAAATCGATTCCTTTTGGTTTTCCCAATGCAAGAGTCGAAAAATTTGCTAAAAGCTGCGAAAAACTGCCGCTGAACAAACGTATGGTGCTTGAGGAATTCATTCGGGAAATATCCAGCCCAAGTATTCGTGAACTCACAGATTGGCAGGGGAAGCTCACAGTTCGCGTACTAAATGGTTGTGGCCTTAAAGTAAAGAAAAAGGCGTCTGCAATCAGAACCGACCTAAAACGAGAAGAAGAGCGGCCTACAATTACTTCAAGTAACGTAGGTTATTTTGAGTCGATCAAAATCGTAGATCTTCCGATTCTGGCAAAAGATTACGGCTTGAGTCTGCACTGGCTTCTGCAATTAGACAGTTCCGTTCATATGTACAGCAAAAAACAGTGCGTGGACGAAATTCTTGATTATTTCTGTTTCTTTGACGAAGAGCATCAGGATCGATTTCAGCGTATTGTTGATGATTTAGTTGAAAGGGGGGCTTGATTATGGCCATTGATATCAAATTAGCAAGCATATTGGAAAAATACCGCGGCGGCACATATTTTAACTTCGACGAGGTTAGAAGCTTCGGAAATCGCGCAGAACGTTTAGCGCGCATGATAGGCAGGAAATTGGATGGAGATCAAGAATCCGTTGCCCTCCAGTCACTTCCACCCGATCACATCCCGGAGGCTGAAGTATGCCGCTGGCTGGCCGGCAAAAAACTGATCAAGGAAATAAACCTGCACCAATACACCGCCAGAAAGGTGGCTGCTGAATCAGGATTAGACTTCACAGCCATCAGCATGTACCTAAGAATGAAAAGACCGTTCTCCTGCAAGATGAGCAGCCTTCAGCCACTTACCCGTGTTCTTGATTTATCATGTAACAACTTTCTCATGGGTGCCGACAGTGACATACTGCTTCCGTTTGAAGAATCTGCGCTCGTAAATCGTTTAATCAGGCTGCCTGAATCCGAGAAAGAACGTCTTAGCGAAATCGCGACAGGCAGATGGAAACAATATATGCGGGATCATCAAAGTTCAACAATGCATGGATTGCATCGACCCATCAACGAATTATTGATCGATCGCTTCGAAATCCTTAACAAAGCGAAGGGGCGGCCGTTATCCATCTACTTCGGGACAAAAAATGTAGACAATCCAATCTTCCTGCGCACCATAATGAAAAGGTGTGAGGAACACACTGAGACCGAGGAATTCATTTCAATGAGCACTCTGATTTTCCTGGCATTTGAAACCGGTTACCCGATCGACTGGTTCGTGTGTGAAGAGCCGTTAGTTGGCCCGGAAAAAGCGAAAGTTGAATTCACCGACAATAATGGTGTTGTTCAAGAATTGAACGACCATACGCTCATAAATTTAATGAATGCGTATTTGGCTCTCCCTGCAGAGGAACGGATCGACCTTTTCTACGAGATGTGCGAATCCATCCTCAATAATACAGAAACCGATCGAGCCGAAGAAATAGAGAATGCAAAGGCTATGTACCGCGGTGGTTTATCTATTGAAGCGATCTCCAAGTACACGCAGCTCTCGCCTGATCTGCTGCGTAACGTACTAACCGCTTGATAATAGACGATCAAGCAGTAATCTATCATGTTAGTCCCAATACCTATCTCTTCTATCTGTGCAATACGCAGTAGTAGAGATAGGTATCCTACTCTATTAGGATGTTGAGGCAAGCACTGTGGGGGCATACTATATGCATATCGACATTAAGTAACGCGCCTGCTATCGACATTTGGTTACAAGTCCCCTATCGACATTTTGTTACAAGTCCCCTATCGATATTTGGTTACAAGTCCCCTACCGATATTTGGTTATAACATAGCGACATTTGGTTACTAACCAGCGATATTTGGTTACGGGGGGTCTAAAGCCCCGATACAATATAGCGATCCTGACGACACCCCCTGTGTAAGATATATACGTTTTATAAGACTCATGCTTTTCGACCATCCCGCCTTGCGAGGCGGAGATGGTCGTTTCTCTACCGATATAGGACAGCGGTCAGCTCAGTAGGCTTGGTTAACTTTGTCTGGTGCAACTTGCGCAACACGTCCGTTATCGCGAGTACCAGGACATAGCCTGAGCCTCTGTCCCTGTAACCATGAGCAGATACCCGTAGATAGTCTTCCTCCTTTTGACGGAAGCAACTATTAGGTAGCGACATTTAGTTACACGCTCAAAATATAGGACAGCGGTCAGCAGGACAGCTCTACGGGTTGGTCAACGTTGCCGAGCGCAATCGCGCAGCCTGTCCGTTATCGCGAGTACCCGGGCATAGTCTAAGTCTATGCCCCTGTAACCATGAGCAGATACCCGTAGATAGTCTTCCTCCTTTTGACGGAAGCAACTATTAGGTAAGCGACATTGAGTTACACTCTCGAATATAGGACAGCGGTCAGCAGGTCAGCTCTACGGGTTGGTCAACGTTGCCTGGTACAATCGCGCGGCCTGTCCGTTATCGCGAGTACCCGGACATAGTCTGAGCCTCTGTCCCTGTATCAATGAGCAGATACCCGTAGATAGTCTTCCTTCTTTTTACATAAGAAAAATTAGGTAGCGACATTTGGTTACGCTTTCCGAATATAGGACAGCGATCAGCAGGACAGCTCATGAGGCTCGGTCAACGTGCCGGGCGCAATCGCGCAGCCTGTCCGTTATCGAGAGTACCCGGACATAGTCTGAGCCTCTGTCCCTGTATCAATGAGCAGATACCCGTAGATAGTCTACCTCCTTTTGACGGAAGCAACAATTAGGTAGCGACATTTGGTTACACGCGCGAATATAGGACAGCGGTCAGCAGGACAGCTCTACGGGTTAGTCAACGTTGCCTGGTACAATCGCGCAGCCTGTCCGTTATCGCGAGTACCAGAACATAGTCTGAGCTTCTGTCCCTGTAATACATGAGCAGATACCTGATAATAGTCTTCCTCTTTTTTACAGTTAGATGAACAGCAAAATAGACACAATCGGCCTGATATGATTTGTCTTTCCAAACAGTACAATGAAGGCAAGCGATTTTGGTAAAAAAACGCCGCAATCACCGTTCCCGACCAATAATGATTTGAGCAGCAGGACTCCCTGCTGCTCTTTGCCTGTATATGGTTATAATGCAACGGGATATATCTGCTCTTTGCAATTATGCTGACATGTTTATAATCCGGCCATTACTCTTCTCCTGGCAAATATGCCGCGTATCCTACGTGACAGCCCTCGGTTGGTATTACCAGAATACCGTCCTTTCTCCCTCGCTGATGGACAAACAGGCATTTCCACACCGCTCCGGTGTTGCAAAGATTCGCGTAATCCTCAATGAACATTCGATCTGCAACCATGTCGGTGCAGAAATTGTCGTAATCCATCTTTCCAAGGGTCACCGACTTTACAATCTCATACCGCTGATCATATCCCGATAATTGATCCTTCTGCAAGTCCGATAGAATACGTGGGTAATCAACAAAAACAGCCAATCCAGATTTCTTCATGTTATTTCCCTCCGGCAAATAAAAAAAGGCGCGCAGCCGAAGCCGCACGCCGAAAAACGCAGAGCTCCTTTTGTCGCCAAACAAACCCTTGCCATTCTAAGAGAACGCAAAGACGGAGAATGCGTTTTTACCGAAGTAAACACATTCTCTCAGATGGCATTATAGGGCTTGTTTGGCGAGAAGTATTATACCATTGCTAACCGAAATTATCAATAACTTGACCTGGAAATAGTGGGGCAATCTCTGCGGAATTCGTTCTGGATATAATACGATGCTGAGTTATCATGTTATATCGAAATCCCATTTGCAGCGGGCAAAACTTTTCCACGGTGCTTGACGGAAATAACTATTTGTGATATTATCTATGTAAGATTATGAAGTTAGAGTCAACAAGGCAATCATGCCTTATTGACATCTTCGTAATCTTTTTTGTTGAAAAACGACACTTGCTTTACAAATCATGTAAAACAGGTGCCGTTTTTTCGTTCATTAGAAAAACAGAAGCAAAAAGGGGGAAATTACAATGAGTATTCAGGCAATCACCAATCTAAAAACCGGCGACAGTATCAATTCCAACTTCATGGTTGTCAAAATGGAGAACAAGACCACCAAAACCGGCAAGCCTTATAAGGCCGTCCAGCTAAGAAATGCTACCGGAATGATCAGTATGAACGTATGGGACAACATGTTTGATCAGATTCGTGACGTAAATGCGCAGGACGTTGTCCACATCATCGGCACAAAAGACGATTTTGGAATTTCGCTCTATTCGCTCAAAATAGTTGATCCCAAAACGGTCAATATGGCGGACTACTACGATATGGGCAACCATGCCGTCATCAAAAAAGAATATGGGCAGATCATGGACTACATTGATCGTATCAAAAACAGCCATCTCAAGGCCTTGCTGCTGTCCTTTTTTGATGATGATCACATCGCAAAGGCGTTTCAATCGCATTCCGCGGCTAAAGTTATTCACCAGGCCTATGTCGGCGGCCTGGTCAACCACACGCTGCACGTGGCGCAAGTCTGCGAGTTCTATTCACAGATGTATCCCTCCATCAACCGCGATCTGCTGATCACGGCTGCCCTGCTGCACGACATTGGTAAAACGGTCGAGCTCTCCGAGTTTCCTGTCAACGATTATACCGACGAGGGCACCATGCTCGGGCACATCGTCATTGGCCTGGATATGGTCTCCAGACATTGCGCACAGATTCAGGGTTTTCCCTCAGAACTGCGTGAAGAGTTGCTGCACTGCATAGCTTCCCACCACGGTAAGCTGGAATACGGCTCGCCTGTTGCACCACATATTATTGAAGCGATCGCCCTGCACCGTGCTGATGAGGTCGATGCCGCGTTGACGACAGCCTCCGAACTTGTGTCTCAGGCAATAGACTACCAATTCGTTCCAAACAAAGCTGCTGGATCGTTTATTCGAAAAACCAAAACCGCCTAACAAAAATGCCTATGCCCGGTCTGAAACCTCGAGCATAGGCGTTTTTATTTGCCCGCGCAGAAGCCGGGCCTTTTCTATTCGTCACCCGAATCGTCATCAAAGGAGTAATTGTTCAACTCAGGATAATCGAGAAACTCAGGCAGGGTCATACTAAAAGCAAGCGCAATTTTGTGAAGCGTCTTTACTCTCGGATTTTTTGTCAGCCCACGTACAATATTATCCAATGTGGATTGCTTCACATCACTCATAGTTGCCAGCTTATTGATGGCGATCCCGCGTTCGCCGCAAAGCTGTCTGATTCGTTTCACATACAATTCAGAATACTCCATGATATCGCCCTCAACATAGTATTACCCGTTTGCGGGTTGCTAATATGATAAGGGCTTTTTACCAGCCGTTTACCCGAATACGGGTTGACAAGAGCGCTGTTTCTTTCCTATAATCGAAATTACCCGAATTTGGGTAATCAAACGATTAGGAGTATTCAATTTGAACTGCTTTTTCATCGGCCACCATAACGCTCCGGAATCTTTACGCCCTCTGCTGGACGAGGCGGTGGAGCGGCATATCATGGACTATAATGTGATCTGTTATACCGTTGGACGATATGGAAGCTTTGATCGAATGGCAGCCAATGCTGTTAAGGCAGCGAAAAGGCGTCATCCGGAAGTGATGCTTTCACTCCTGCTGCCCTACCATCCCTTTGATCAGCCCATTGAAGTGCCGGATGGGTTTGACAATACCTTTTACCCTCCTGGCATGGAGACCGTTCCCAAGAGAGTTGCCATTATCCGAGCCAATCAATATATGATCCAGAACAGTGATTATTTGATCACCTATAATCGAGGTTATGGGAATACCACCAATCTTGTTGCTGCCGCCTATCATCGGCAAAGAAACGGACTCCTCCATATTGATAACCTTGCATTTTTAGAATAGGATGAAAGCAAACTTCCGGAAAAACCGTTTCTTGCGCCTTATTGCTTCAAAGTTTTTTAACAGCCCGCCTTGGCCGGCAAAACGAAATATCAACAATAGAATCGAAATACTAATAGCCGGCGTTTCTTTTGCCAGGCGAGAAATGTACATCGGAACAAGGCAACAAGATTGTCAACTATTTTGGCTGAATTATCTTTAATAATTTCAACCTATCGGCGGAAATAGTGCGTTGTCGTCACGCTGATTCGGTTATGTCCAAGTGCTCGCGACGTCAGCATCGCAGCCCACCGGTCGACTTCTTTGCCGCTGTATGGACCACCCCGAATAATAACTGTATTGGACTGGTAGTACTGATAGATCCGTTTTTCCTTTACGCCTGGCGTACGGTAGAGATTATAGAATTGACCATCCGCCGTCTTGTACACAGGCAGCTTCGCGTTGAATCGAGGATTGCGGATATACGGCGGCATCCGCTTAAGTTCTTCGATAGGCCTTGCATAATGAGTATAAACTCTCATTGCATAGTCTGCCCGATAGCTGTGGATATCCGCATGGCCGTATACGCTTCGCGGGTTTCCACGATCGTCTTCTTCCGCCCATACATATTTTGAAGCAGGATGTGCAAACTTTTCAAGGATTTCTGACATTGCTTCAGGAGACTCTGCGAATATTGGAGCAATACGCGGTCGGCCACCTTTGCTGCCATCGCCATGTTGGATCCGGACACACCATTGACCCTTATGGTAGACCAATTGGTCTGGCTTTAGATGCTCGACTTCAGATCTTCTGAGTCCCGTTGCCCTGCAGAACTCAACGAAATCTGCATGTCTAATCTCATCGAAATGGGCATCGCTTGCTACAGCTTCGCGAGATCGAGTGATCAAATCAGCCTTTCTTTTTGGCAGCGAAATTGGAATATCGCCGGCTGTAAAACGGCTCTTCGGAGCATCAAAAAGCTTAACTACTGCGGCGCGGTAGGTAAGCAATGTATAGGGAGATTTACCTTCATCAATCAACGACTGGAGCCACTCTGCGATATACGGCTTCGCATCCATGATCGATGAAATTTCTGGATGATTTTTTGCGATCCACGAACAAAAATATCCACATTGCTTGATGTAATTGTGAAGTGTTTTGCTCCATCTTATGTACGGATCTACAATAGGCCCGGTCTTTCCGGATGCGCGAATCTCGGCCTTATACTCGGCTCTTCCGCGTTCATAATCACATTTATCGCGAAGCAGTTTTTCTGCCTCAGCGCACAAATCCCGTGCTCGTCTGGCCGTAGAAATTGCACGCCGCGCGCGTTTTTTGGCTCTCATTTTCCTCATCTCCGTTGCAAAAACAGCTGTTGAATTGGACTGCGCACCTCCAAAATATGCGCTGGACTCGTTCGCGATATCGCTGCGGATGAGTTGGATCGCGCTTCATTTTTTGCAGACAAATGAAGAAAAACCGATCAGTTTTTTTCATAAAAAGCTGATAAAAAATAGTGTGATTAGGTAAACGCTCCAAGCATGTTACCATCTCGGTAGCTGTTTATCGGTCCTGGAAGTCCCGATAAACAGCACCTTGCGCTTCTATTTGTGCGGAATAAGCCCGGCGCACTATGACACCTATACCCGCTGATACCGCACGCTTCTTCTTATTTCCTCAAATACTCAACATAAACTGCATGATGGTGAGATAGCACCCATCATCAATTAGTTTTCGAACCTTTTTGAATTAAGCCTCTTCCCGCTTCATTGCCATGTAGTAATTCATGCGTTATCACGAAATGGAACCGGTCAAGTCTGTTATTGTCAAATAGCAGCCATCCGCGGGCGCATCGCCATGAGTTTCTTCAACAAGCGAAATCGGGTCAAACTCGCAAAGGTCGATCAACCGGATGTAGTCATCCATGACGGAATCATTAGACGCGCATCGATCAGCCAAAAAAATTTGAAATTCGTGCCAGCTAATACTTCCGGATTTCAACAATTCGTCTATGTCGCATGAAGATGGGGTATAAAGTACCTGTACTTGCTCTGAGGTATAGTCTGCGTAGTATATACAGCGGGAAGCGCCGTTATCTTCGCAGACTCTAATGGCATAAATCCTATGACCGTCAAGTAATCCATTAACAAGCCATGTTGCTGTCTCTTCTGTTTTTGCCCAGATAGCTTTCTTCTTATCCTGTTCAAGACGGGTCGACTGTACCCACGGCTGAACCAATCGTCTGCGCGGGCTGACTATTGCTGTAGGCATAATTTACTTCTCCTCTCATTAGCTCAATTTTTACTTTTCCATCATATATATAAAAACAGAGGCAACCAACTTCACAAAAAGCAGGTTGCCTCTGTTGAGAACAACAAATAATTGCACAAACGGCGTGCAATGATAAGATTTGGCACAATCTTAGTACCAGAATCAACTTCTTAATTTATAATTCAATTATATACTATTTAATTCTTTTCGTCAACACTCTTGGTAATTTTTTGCCCCAGATTTTGACTATTGGCCAAAGCGCGAGCTGTCGTACAAACCGACACCTCGCGCTTTGGCTTTCTTTATCCGATTTCCCAAACGACCGTGACAGTGTCCGATACGCTGATATCGTCAGGCTCGATGTCCAGATCATAGCTTTTGGCCGCCATCGGAGCGGTACAGCACTCCATCATTACATCGCCGTTCATCGGTCTATATTCAAAATCAATCTCGCCCCAGGAATAATCGATGGTCTGAATTTCCTGCAGCGTGACGCCTGCGGCCTGGGCCAGAACAAACGCCTTTTCCTTTGCATCGGCGACAGCCTTTCCGAGCAGCGTGTTCTTTGCCGCCTCCGGGTCACTCACGGTATAGCTGATCCGGAACTCCGGCCTCACCTTGCCATTGGCCAGCGCATACAGCACCTTGCCCAGCCGATCATTGTCGGACGGAAATTCCACCTTCAGCATATGGCGGAAACGATAGCCGGAAAAGCGCTGCTTATAACTGCCGTCACGATCCCTGAAGCTCTCATATTCGGTATCCACGCTGAAGCTGAGTGTTTTCAGATCAGTCCGCTCAAAGCCGAAGCCGGAGAGAATGTCTTTCAACGCCTCCGTATCCTCGGAGGAATGCCGCAGCGTTTCATCATAGTCTTTAAATAACCCATCCAGTGTCATGGTGATGCGGGTCATATCGGGCTTCACTTTGATCTGCCCTTTGCCAGTAACACGAATCGTTCTCATTGTGCGCTCCCTTCTTTATCCACCCGGAGGATCAGCCGGATCAGGTCTTTTGTCAGCAGGAAAGACTGCCCCCACGGGTTAAGGATAATACCTTCCTCTGACATATCCGCGCAGCCTTCCAGCATGCTGCCGATATCGTTATTGATGATGGAGGCCGCTTCCCCCTTGCGATACTCCTCGTCAGAGGTAAAGGCCACAAGCCATAGCTTCCCATCGTTGGTCTGAATATGATGCAGCTTGAAGTGCATCTCTTCCTGACTGGTGACGGTATCGCCGACCTTGACGTGATTGATGTCGATCATATCAAACATGGCCTGCGGCGGGATCACAGGAATCAGAAAGTGCCCACCAGCGCGGTTGCGCTGAAGGATCGCATCCAGGACACCAATCAGGTTCTGCTGAGTGCCGGCGTCATAATAGCGGGCAATGGCATCTTCAATCAGAACATTGCCGGTCAGGATATCGTCGGAGATCACATCATGGCCGTGCTCCCGGGAGATGTCAAAGCGGCCGAGGATATCCAGCATGTCCTCCGGGAGCCTGCTCTTGCACTCTGCTTCCAGGATAGCGGGCACACCATAAAAGGCCTCTGCGATGCTGCCGGCAATGCAGGTCAGCGTGTCGCAGTCACCGCCGAGAGAGACGGCGGTACGGATGACGTCTTCAAAGTCCGTCCCCTCCAGAAACGCGGTGATCGCTTCCGGCACGGTATTCTGGCAGCTTTCGTTATGGCAGTACCCGGGCCGGATCTGATCGCAGCTGCGGGAGAGATCGTAGCCGAACTCCCCCACCATGTAATCCCGGATCTCGTCTTTGCTGTGCCCGGTGCGGGCGAGGAAGATCGCGCTGGCCGTGGCCTCCGCGCCCTTGATGCCCTCGGGGTGATTGTGCGTGACCTCAGCGGTCAGACGCGCCATATGGCGGGTCTCCTCCAGCGTGTCAAACAGCCAGCCCGCGGAAGAGACGCGCATCGCCGCGCCGTTGCCGTAGCTGCCGTAGGGCTCGGGATGCCGGGCATGAAGCCACTGAATGAACCTCCGGCCGTAGCCGGCGTTTGGATACTTCCTGCCCCATTTCCGCATGGACTTGATTAAAGCAATCCTGATGCCCGTGTCATCCTGAAACTGGCTGTCCAACAGGGCTTCGGCCACGGCGATCGTCATGACCGAATCATCGGTGAAATGGGAATACTCGCAAAAGAGCGGAAACTCTTTGGTTTTGTTTCCTCTGTCAAATTCATAGGGCGCGCCGATCATATCGCCCAAAAGTGCTCCGTACATTTCTTTTCCTCCTTCTCAGAACTTGATCTCACGAATCATTTCGCCACCGCCATATTTCATGATGAATTCCGTAAATCCACAGCGTTTGCCGGTTTCCTTCATCACAACGACGGATGCATCGGGACCGCCGATAGCGTTCTCGGTTCTCGGATTATAGAATGCATAGGCAGTAGTAAACTCTGTGCAGCCGCTGATATCTGTCAGCCAGTCTGCGGCGATCTCACGCGCCTTTTCCAATGTGACCATTGTAATGACCTCCTCTTTGCTCTTTCTGGTCTCAGTATAGCAGGCAAGATAAAAGAAGTGGTCGTTTGCCAAACGACAAATGACCACTCCAGTATTATTCTCCCAGGATCGGCTGTCCGTATTTAAACAGGGCGGCGTTGATCTCGAAAATATCGTAATTCTTGTTTGTGACGAAGTAAGTGATAATCAAATCAAACGTGTTGCTGGGCGACAGTGCAATTTCATCACGGGACAGAAGATCTGTCATCGTCGGCATATCCAGCTCCAGTGCAATAGCAAAGGCCAACGCGGTTTTCTTTTTCGGTTTGTAGTCTGGCTTGCAGCGAATGCGGGAGAATACTTTGCGGTCGATGTTGGCCTTCTTATATAGAGTCACATCGTCCATGCCGCTCTCATCAATCAGCTTCAACAGCCGCTGCTGAAAGCTGTCACCAACGCCGCTGAGAATCTCATCCAGGTTCTTCCCTACCAAATCCGGTATGGCTGCCGCTGGCTCAGGAGCATACGCAGGCTCCTCGTCGGCTTCGATCATTTCCTCGCGTGCAAGAGGCAAAGATAATCCACTGATGTTGCCGTACTGTACCGACTCTTCCGTGCGCCCGGCTTTGCGGCGTCGAGGCATTCCGAACCTGTCCCCATCCCGCTCCCTTGTGTGTAATTCAAGGGCAGTATGATCGTCTATGAATTGCTCTATCCCGCCAACCAGACTTTCCGAGAGTTCCAGCGCCTTACGGTCGAACACGACAATGGTTACTTTCATTTCGTGCGTCAGCAAAAACCGCTGGATCTCGGACAGAGCGATATGCAACGCTTCATCTTTCGGAAAGCCGTATGTGCCTGTGGCAATCAGTGGGAAGGCGATGCTTTCACAGCCAAGACTGTCTGCCAGGGTCAGCGTGTTTTCGTAGCAGGCGTGAAGCGTGTCCCGTTCCCCGTGTGCGCCATCAATCCAGGCGGGGCCGACTGTGTGGATAATATATTTTGCATCCAGAGCAAAGGCTGCGGTGTGAACAGCCTGACCGGGCGAAATATCTCCGATCTTTTCCCGCGCAGCCAGCAGCTGTTCTTCACCCGCTGCAGCATAAATGGCGCTGTCGGTCCCACGGCCGATCCGTGGTTTGGGATTTGCAGTATTGACTATGGCGTCAGCCTTGACTTTCGTTATATCATTTCGGATGATTTGAAAGGGCATAGGTCTCACTCCTCTCCGTGCAGGATCTTGCGTATAACCTCTTTGCTTTTTATACTTTCTCTCTGTGCAGCGTCGGTGCCGCAGAGGCAAGGATCGCTTCAGCAGAGGTGATATCCGTCAGGTATGGCCGTACCGCGTCTTCTCCGACAATAACCGGCATCCGGTCGTGTGTTTCTGCCATACTCTCATTTGCCGAGCGCGTCAGGATCACAAAACGATACCGCCCTTCGATCACTTTATAGAGCCCACAGAGATACAGCACAGACAGCGCGTCAACGGTGAACAGATACTTTGTTTTTTCCGAATCCCATTCATAGAATCCCATGGCGGGAAGGATTACCCTCCGGTCTTTCAAGCAGTCGGAAAAAGTCTTTTTCTCTGCCGCGGTCTCGGAGCGGGCATTGATCAGCAATTTGCCTTCCCGGAAGCCCGGAAAGCCGAAGATAGCCGGGATCGGCACAATCTTTTCTTGCCGCGCAATCATAGCCGGGGCGGGATCTCCGGGGAAAATCTCACCGATTTTATACTGACCGGGATATTTTTGCTCCATCACACGAATGAGAGCGATCATTTTTTCGTCTGCGCTGTCAGCGCGAAAACTGTATCGGCCGCACATGTCTTCACCGCCTGTCGAACTTTGTATAGAGATGGTTTTTCAGCAGCTTTACGACACGATAGGATTCACTCATATCTGCATCTCCCCTCTCTTTTCTCTTAGTATAGTCATCATACCACGAATCCCGGCACGCTTCAATTCTTGCTTGACAAATGTGACCTGCAGCACATTGAACTACAAACATGAATGTTCTCATCTCGATTGTTCTCCAAAACTGTGATATAATTCCATAAAATGTTTTGCGTTTGGAGACCGACGCGAGCAAAGTCCGTTTTATCGGATATTCTCCGTGTTAGAATGTGGACGAGCGGAATATGGCACTTGTCCGGAATATCTGTTTAAGGCAATAGAAGGAGTGACTATATGAGTCTGATTGCAGTATACCCGGTCTTGTTAGTGGGCTTCTTCATTATAGGTATCATAGCGGCTGCCTGCCAGCACACAGACAAGCAGAACAATGATGCCTCGGAGGATAACGGGGACGATGATGAATACAGCTCCCCCATCGTGATATCACAGGAAGTTCCGTCTGTGTTTGAAACATTTCACTCGAAACATAACTCAGACAAGTGATTATTCAGAAAGGTCAGCGTATACGCTGGATTAGAACAATGAGAAAAATCGTATGCTATATCCTTATCTTGGGCCTCATTGGCTGTCTTTTTGGACTCACAGCGGCGGCTGCTTATGAAAAGGCCGGGGACTCCATTCCGGTATCTACGCTGGATATTGCGGAGATTCCCGATTACTCTGGCAGCGACACGATTGTACTGAACAACAATGTGCCGGATTTTTACCTCTGGCAGATTACCGGAACGCCTTATGTGTGCTTCAGCGCCTTTGATGAGTTGGGCCGCACAGGGGCCGGCATGGCCTGTCTGGGCAAAGAGACCCTTCCCACCGCGCCAAGGGGCGAGATCGGAGATATTCGCCCCACAGGCTGGCATACCGAGCGTTACGACGATCTGATTGAGGACCACTATCTCTACAATCGCGCACACGTACTCGGCTATATGCTCTCCGGCGACAACAACACGCCGGAAAACCTGTTCACGGGCACGCACTATCTGAATGCCGGTTCGATGCTCCGGTTTGAGCTCACCGTCAGCAATTATATCGAGAAAACCGGCAATCATGTGATCTACCGCGTTACGCCCATGTACCGCGGCAGCGATCTTGTGGCGACCGGTGTTCAGATGGAAGCCTGGTCGGTCGAAGACAGCGG
>ODAI010113399.1_pt1 | contig 29606 bp, 22 predicted proteins | sample 1539321 | NCBI WGS metagenome assembly ODAI01 (sample SAMN02144231, study PRJEB22623) | gut metagenome | biome: sheep rumen | host: Ovis aries | place: New Zealand
GATGGCTCCGCCTGACTGCATGCTCATGCCGAAACCTGCTGCCACGCCATTGCCCATGTCGATTTTGTTGACGGTAACGACAAATTTGTACTTGGCTTGCTTGGGGTCAACCATCATGTAGTGTTTCTCGTACGACTCCTTCTCGTCGGTGTCTTTGGTCGTGGTGTAGAACTTCCATGTCAGTGGGCCTGAGCACATTTGCAGACCGCCTTTGTTTTTCTTGTTGAAACAATAACTGCCGTTTTTGCGCATCATTACGCCTTCGGTCGCGCGGCGCTGAACCTCTGGCCAGTCCTTAACCCAGTCACTGCCCTGTTTTTGGTTGTACTGCGCTATGCTACCGAAGTTCTTGTCAACGTTCATTCTCCTATCAAATTCAACAACTTGCGCTTTCGACCAGTCGATTTCAAGGTAAGCATACTCACCGGCTTCGTTTAGGAAAGCGAGGCTGCCAGATGTCAAAGTCATGTCTGTGTCATCGGCAAAAAGTACACCAGCAACAAGCAGGGATACAATGATTGATGCAAATTTTTTCATAGCATAAATATTTGTTGATTTATCACGCGGTAAAGGTATGAAAATTATTCCGTTTGACGAAATTATTGCTATAATAATTTTGTCATATAGCAAAAAAACACTACTTTTGTGAAGTCAATCTTTCGACTTTCGACTAACGACTTTCGACTAAAAGGAAATCCTTCTTTCGACTTTCGACTAATAATCTTTCGACTATATTATGATTCAATTCCTTAAAATCAATCCTGACGACAATGTCGTAGTTGCTATCCAAGACCTTCACAAGGGTCTAACTTTGAATGTTGATGGCGTGTCTGTTACTGTTCTTGAAGATGTTCCGGCGGGGCATAAGGTGGCCCTTAAGAATTTTGCTGAAGGAGAAAATGTCGTTAAGTATGGCTATCCTATTGGCCATGCCCGCCGTGCTATCAAGCAGGGCGAGTGGGTCAACGAGAATAACATACGCACAAACCTCGCTGGTTTGTTGAGTTATGAATACCATCCGGTTGATGTGCGCCTTGAAATCGCTGATGAACATCGCACGTTCCGTGGATATCGCCGCAGTGACGGTCAAGTAGGCATACGCAACGAGATATGGATTATCCCCACTGTGGGTTGCGTAAACGGCATAGTAGAAAAGTTGGCTCGCCGCCTGCGCGAAGAGACGGGCTGCGAGGGTATTGACGGCATTTTCGCCTTTCCTCACAACTATGGTTGCAGTCAACTGGGCGACGACCATGAGAACACGAAAAAGATACTGCGCGACATGGTGCACCACCCCAATGCCGGCGCGATACTTGTTGTTGGCTTGGGCTGTGAAAACAACCAACCTGATATTTTTGAGCAGTTCTGCGGAGACTATCGCAAAGACCGCGTTAAATTCATGGTATCGCAAAAGGTTGAAGGCGATGAAGTTGAATATGGCATGAAAATTTTGCGGGAACTCTATCAACTAGCTCGTCAAGACCATCGCGAGGACATACCGCTCAGCGAACTGCGCGTGGGTTTGAAATGCGGAGGTTCGGATGGTTTTTCCGGCATCACTGCCAACCCACTATTAGGCATGTTCAGCGACTACCTCGTAGCACAAGGCGGCACCACTGTTCTAACCGAAGTACCGGAAATGTTCGGAGCGGAAACGATATTGATGAACCGCTGCGCAGACCGCGGTTTGTTTGACCAGACAGTATCCCTCATCAATGATTTCAAGGAATACTTCTTGAGTCATGGCGAGCCTGTTGGCGAGAACCCGTCTCCAGGCAACAAGGCTGGCGGTATCTCCACATTGGAGGACAAAGCGTTGGGTTGCACGCAGAAGTGCGGCAAGAGCATCGTTCGCGGTGTGCTGCCCTATGGTGAGCGCCTGCAAGTGAAGGGTTTGAACCTGCTTTCCGCCCCTGGCAACGACCTTGTGGCATCAACGGCATTGGCTTCGGCAGGCTGCCACATCGTGCTCTTCACAACAGGTCGCGGCACGCCGTTCGGCACTTACGTGCCTACGATGAAGGTGTCCACCAACTCGGGACTTGCGAAACGCAAACCGCAGTGGATAGACTTCAATGCCGGAGTAATCGTCGAAGACGAACCAATGGACAAAACCTTGGAGCGCTTCACCGACTACGTTATTCGCATAGCAAGCGGGGAAATGACTAATAACGAGAAAAATGGTTATCACGAAATTGCTATTTTCAAAACAGGAGTAACGTTATAAAACCTTGTATATGGTGATACGAAACGACTCCCGCTGACAATAATAGTCAGTGGGAGTCGTTTGTTGGTATTACATATCACACAATACTAAAATTCCCGAGTAAGCAAAAAGTCGAGAAGTTCCATACAATCATTATAGGCTCTTGAGTTTTTTGTTTCATATTCCTTCAATAGCTCTCTGGCTTGAATGGCATAATTCTTCATAACCTTGTTGGCGTGCTCTACTCCGCTGTATTCTTTCACAAAAGCCAGCACCTTGTCAACTTCTTGTGGAGCATTCTTAATAAGTTGCATAACGGCCCTGCATTCGCTGGCATCCGCCTGCGCAAAGGCAGATAATAGTGGTAATGTTATTTTGCCTTCAACGATGTCATTCAGCACAGGTTTACCTATTTTATCAGCGTACTGCGGCGAATAGTCTAATACATCATCTTTAAGTTGAAATATCATGCCTAACAGAATTCCGAACTTTGACATATTATCCACATCAGTATCATTTCCACCTCCTGATATTGCTCCGCAATATGCGCAAGCGCGAAATAGCGATGCTGTTTTGAATTCTATGATTTTAAGGTATGTATCAACATCTGTATTGAAAACATTGATATGCTGTAATAATTCACCTTGCGCGAGTTCTGAAGCGCAACGCATAACAGCTTCCACATAAGCAATCTTGCCCGTATTGAGCAACAAACGAAGACCCTGCGAAAGATAGTAGTCACCTAACAGTACCGCTGACTTATTATCCCATACGTTGTTGACGGTAGGTCTGTTATGACGTTTTTCAGCTTTGTCAACAACATCATCATGAAGCAATGTCGCAGTATGTATTACTTCCATCGCTGCTGCCGCTGACAGTGTGTCTGGTGAATTATTTCCTACAAGTTCCGATGATAGAAATACGAGCAATGGGCGCACCATTTTACCCCTTGATAGCTGTTGGTAATCAACAAGCTTACGCACAGGGAGTATGTCACTCTTCAAATGTTGACTGATAAGTTGCCTTACCTCGTCAAACCATGTATCGTATTTGTCGTAAAACATTTATAATCGTTGTATTTTCGCTCCCAAAGCATTGAGCCGTGTGTCTATTTTCTCGTATCCTCTATCAATTTGGTCTATGTTATGTATGATACTCGTTCCTTTGGCACTCATAGCGGCTATCAACAATGCTATGCCGGCTCGTATATCAGGCGATGACATCTCGGCATGGCGCAATTTGAATTTGTCCGAAAGACCAATAACTGTGGCGCGGTGCGGATCACAAAGAATTATCTGAGCACCCATATCTATTAATTTATCGACGAAGAATAGACGGCTCTCAAACATCTTTTGATGTATTAGCACACTGCCGGTAGCTTTTGTAGCAACAACGAGCATCACACTCAATAAGTCAGGTGTTAAACCTGGCCAAGGTGCATCGCTGATGGTCATGATTCCCCCGTCAAGATAAGTATCTATGGTATAACCCTCGTGCGCCGGCACCAAGATGTCATCGCCACTACGCTCTATTGTTATACCCAACCTGCGGAACGCGTCAGGAATAATTCCTAATTCATCATAAGCGACATCTTTAATTGTTATTTCCGAACCCGTCATCGCTGCCATCCCTATGAAACTACCAACCTCTATCATATCTGGCAATAAGCGGTGCTGACATCCGCCGAGTTTTTCTACACCATGGATTGTCAGCAAATTAGAGCCTATGCCTTCTATATTGGCTCCCATATTCACCAACATACGGCAAAGCTGCTGAACGTAAGGCTCGCAGGCGGCGTTATAGATTGTCGTGGTTCCATGCGCCAATACTGATGCCATCACAATATTTGCGGTACCTGTTACCGATGCCTCATCAAGCAACATATAACAGCCCTTTAGTTCTTGCGTGGTAATTCGATAAGCCTTCAGGTCCGGGTCATAATCAAATTCAGCACCGAGCTTCTGAATTCCTATCAGATGCGTGTCAAGCCTGCGACGGCCTATCTTATCGCCACCTGGTTTTGGTAATATGGCTTTGTGAAAGCGTGCTAATAACGGACCTACTATCATCACGGACCCTCGGAGTGATGCCGCACGCTTGTAGAAGTCACGGCTTTCAAGTATATCGAGATGAACATCATCTGCTTTGAAAGAATAAGTATGAGCCCCGCGCCGCTCTACTCGCACACCAAGGTCAACTAGTAGTCGAATCAGATTGTTTACATCAGCAATATCAGGGATATTGTCTATCACTACCCGCTGGTCTGTAAGTAGTGTGGCGCAAATGACCTGCAAAGCCTCATTTTTGGCGCCCTGCGGAATTATGCTGCCGCAGAGTTTGCGACCGCCCTCAATGCTAAAACGTGCCATAATATCAAGCGCTATGTTTTTTCTTTTTCTTGGTTTTCTTCTCGGTCTGCACGGGATGTATATATTTTACCTGCTTGCCGAGCCACTCCGAAGCTTTGGCTATCTGACCCGGCATAAGCTGAATTTTGCCACCACTCAACCGAGCTATGTCATCGGCAATCTTTTCATCATCAACCTGCTCAATATTCCATTGCAGATAATTTTTCTTCATCTGCACAGCAACAGCCAACGAGGCTTGTTCAAACTCAACACTTCCTGGAGCCATAGAACGGCAGATTTCTATCATATCCTGAACAACACGACCATAATAGCGACTTTGCAAACGCTGTGACGAATAGGGAAGCGGAGCCGGAGTACCAACTAGTGTCTCCTTCTTGGGTTCACCATAAGGGTAGTCGATGTCAAGTTTGAAATCCGACAATAACGCTATGTGATCCCATAATTTACGCCGCAAGTCTTCGCTATCGCGCTGACCACTGATTACGAGCATTGCCTTAACGATATTTTTCGCGCATCGCGTACGTTGTTCGCGAGTTGGCAATTGGCAGGCATATTCTACCAAGTCCTGCATATACCTGCCATATTCAGGCATGCGAAGCGTTCCTTGTTGACTTTTATATTCCATCCTATGAACTAATTTTATTTCTTTTCGCGCAGCAAATATATCAATGTTGGGAAGTGGTCGGCATATCCGTTGAGCCATACGCCACCATTGCCATGTGTACGCAACGGACCACCTTTGCCTATACCTTCTTTTTGAACCAAAAAGTCTTTATTGAAAACCTCAGCCTTCCAATAACTCCACTCACTGCGGGGAGCATTAAGCAGTGGTTCCGAAATTATTATCTGGTCAAAGAGATTCCAGTTGCCCTGATACATAAGTGTTCCGATACCTTTTTTGAATATAGGCCACATTGTGTTGTAGAAGCCCTTTGCTCCTACAGTTGTAGCCTTCAGTTTAGCATTTATTACTTCGGCGCACGATACGTTATCAGGGTCATCATTCATGTCACCCATGATGATTATTTTCGCTTTTGGGTCGTGCTGATACAATGAGTCGGTAATAGTCATCAGAAGTGTCGCTGCTGCCACACGACGCGGTCGGCTATATTCTTCCCCACCCCATCTACTAGGCCAGTGATTGACGATGATGTGTACCTTCTCACCTTGTAAATAACCACTCACCAGCAATTCAAAACGTGTGTGAACAGTATCGCCATGAGCGTCATACACACCATCCTTCATGCGAAGCATGTAGCCTTGTGTACGCGTAGGGGTGAAATAATCGGGATTATAAAGCAAACCGACATCAACACCTCGACGGTCAGGCCCCTCAAGCAAAATAGGCTTATAGTTACGCTCCGCCATCTCCGGTTCGCGGCACAAATCCTCAAGGCAACCGATATTCTCAACCTCGGCAACACCTATTACGGCACAACCTCTTGGTGTTACGTCTGTGCCCAGAAGTGACAACGCATAAGACATATTATGCAATTTATGTTTATATTTCAGAGGAGACCAGTGCATGCCGCCATCAGGTAAGTATTCCTCATCATTTTTATTAGGGTCATTTATGGTATCGAACAGGTTCTCAAGATTGTAAAAACCTATCGCGACCACCGAATAGTCTTTCTTCTGGGCATTGGCAAATATTGCGCAGAGGATTAGAATAATACTGAAAATTTTACGCATAGCGGTGAAATTTTTTATGAGTTATTATTGTTGAGTGTTGTCAAAGTTTTACTATCATGAACGATAGTGGTTTAACTTCCACATTAGCGGCCATGTCAATCTTTTCGCCGGTCATGACATTAGTTCCTGTTGACGAATATTTGCTCGCTATGTCATTATAGTGTTTCCAATCAATTTTTTTCACCTCATTCGAAGCATTGAGGTACACGAAAACAGCTCCGCGATCCGTGTAGCGGAAATAAGCGTATGTATTATCTCTGCTCAAGAAGTGCATTGTCTTGCCATTATGGATTATAGGTTCTGTCTTGCGCCAATTGAAAAGTTTTGTATAGAAATCCAGCATCGATTGCTGACCGGGCTCAAGTTGCTGTTTATCACCGGGGAAGAAGCCCGGGAAGTCACGACGAAGTGAACCATGACCTTTGGTTTTGTCAGCTGACAACATTCCTATTTCCTCACCATATGTCAGTTGTGGGATGCCCCTGAGCGTGGCTATCATCACCGCCGCGAGTTTCATACGCTCCGGATTGCTGTCAAGCACAAGATCTCCAATGCGCTCTGTATCATGATTTCCGCTAAATATCAGCAGATTATTAGTATTTGCATACATATAGTCGTTAGCTACTGACTCATAAACTTTCAGCAGACCATTACCCCAACCCTGACCATCATTCTGCAATGCCTGAACGATAGCTTCTTGTGTAGGGAAGTCCATAACTGATGGCAGGTGGCTGTTATAGCCATCAGCATTATTAGCGTCAGCCTGCCAATAACATATCTGCGATGCGGGGCGTGTCCAACACTCACCTACTATATTGATGTTGGGATATTCGTCACGAATTGCTTTAGTCCACTTCGAGATTGGTTCTTTCTCGTTATAAGGATAAGTATCAACACGTAGTCCATCTAAACCGGCATACTCAATCCACCATATCGCCATTTGTTGGAAATAATGCAACAGGTCGGGATTGTCAAGGTTCATGTCGGGCATGGCGGTATCGAACCAACCTGACACCATTAGTTCGCGGTCCGATGGAGCGGCATTGTTGTCCATAGCTGTCGTGAACTCCCAGTTGCTCTGAGTGTAAGTTTTGAATTGGTGTATCCAATCCTGATAGGGCAAGTCTTTCATCCACCAGTGAGCAGCTCCGCAGTGGTTGGGAACCATATCCATGATGAGTTTCAAACCTTTAGCATGACAGCTATCTGCCAGATTGCGATACATCTCATTAGTTCCCATTCGAGGGTCTATGTGGTAGTAATCGGCACAGGCGTATCCGTGATAACTCTGCGTAGGTTCGTTGTCAAGCAGCAAAGGTGTGGACCATAATGCTGTAGCACCAAGGTTGGCAATATGGTCAAGATGCTTTATTATTCCGGCAATGTCACCGCCGTGACGACCATAGAACTCGCCTCTGTTAGCCTGCTCGACGCATTGAGGCATATTGTCATTGCTCGAATCGCCATTCGCAAATCGATCCGGCATAAGAAGGTATATAACATCAGACGTGTTGTAACTCTTACGATTGAGCAAAGCCTGATTACGCTCATGAATGAGATATTTATATTTGAGTTTCTTCTTACCTTTCTGGATTTGAATAGTATATTGCCCTGGCTTCTCAACTTCCATATCAACAAACAGATAGTTAGCACTCTGGGCGTTATGCTGCCCTTTGACTGACAAACCCGGCTCAAGGACTGAGACTTGGGCATCAGCAAGATTATCGCCTTGTATGAGCAATGTCAATGGCATTTTCATACCTGTCCACCAACACAGCGGTTCTACGCGGTCAATACGTTGAGCACTGAGACTTATCATAGCGCATAACGCAAATAGAGAAAGGATAATTTTTTTCATGGTATGGAGTATGTAAGATTAATTTTTGCCTGCTTAATACATTTTTAATTAATAATTCCTACCTAGGATTGACAAAGGTACAAAAAATTAGTGGATATTCAAGGATATTTTCGTAATTTTGCAGTGATATGAATACAAAAATAATCGCTAACGTCTGCCATGGTCAATATGTAGGATCAAGTGACGTTGATATAGAGGTCCTTTTGACAGATAGCCGCTCGCTGTCATTTCCCGAACGAACATTGTTTTTCGCTCTTGTCACTAACCGAGCCGACGGACATAATTATATTGAAGAACTCTACAATCGAGGAGTTCTCGCTTTTGTCGTAAATAAAGACTTTGCCGAGCACAAAGCTGCACTAATGCCCGATGCGTGTTTCATCGCCGTAAACAATACACTAACCGCATTGCAGGACTTGGCGGCATACCACCGAAATCAATTCAAAATACCTGTGATAGGCATCACAGGTTCAAACGGGAAAACATGTGTCAAGGAGTGGCTGTATCAGCTCCTCAATGCCGACCATTCGATATGCCGCTCACCTCGCAGCTACAACTCGCAAATAGGCGTGCCACTCAGCGTATGGCAGTTGTCAGCGAAGTATGATATGGCTATTTTCGAAGCAGGGATATCGCAAAGGAACGAAATGAAAAGACTCGAACCTATAGTGAAACCTACTATCGGCATACTGACGAATATCACTGACGCACACCAAGAAAACTTTGTCTCACAAAAAGAAAAATGCTTGGAAAAAGCTCAACTATTCAGCCACGCTGAGCTCGTCATTTATAACAAAGATAACAAACTCATCGATGATGTCTGCACAAGCCTTAGCTACAAAACTTTAACATGGGGACGCGACACCACAAGCGATATCGTCATCACTAGTATCACGAACCTCAACGAGCCGGAAAGTGATAAGCAGACGACACTGCTTAATTACACCTATCGCAATTCCAAAGGACACTATACACTTCCCTTCTCCGACCACGCCTCTGTAGAGAATAGTCTCCACTGCCTTGCCCTAATGCTTTATATGGGCTACGGACATTCCGAAATAGGTCTCAGGATGCTCAATCTTGAACCCGTAGCCATGCGAATGGAAGTCAAAGAAGGTCTCAACGGGTGTACAATCATCAACGATAGCTACAATGCCGATTTGACATCACTTGATATAGCGCTCGACTTCCTCAAACAGCAAGCTCTGCTTCATGACAAAAGCAATAGAACACTCATTATGAGCGATATTCTTCAAAACGGTATCAGCACTGAAGACCTCTATCGGCAAGTCGCCAATATGCTGCGAAGTCGGCAGGTAACGCATTTTATCGGTATCGGAGAAGACGTGCAGCGACACCAACAGCATTTCAAAGGTATAAACAGTGAGTTCTACAGCAATACAGAAAGTTATATAGCACATGGCGGGTGGCAAAAATTGAACAATAGTGTTGTACTCATCAAAGGCAGTCGCCGCTACGGACTGGAAAAAATCAGTCAACGTCTCGAAAAAGTTGTACACGAGACAGTGCTTGAGGTTAATCTGTCAGCACTGACTGAAAACCTCAACTACTTCCGCAGCAAACTCGACAAAGGAACCAAGATGATGTGCATGGTCAAGGCATTCGCATACGGCAGCGGAATAGTTGATGTCAGTCGTGCGTTGCAAAGGCATCATGTTGACTACCTCGCTGTTGCCGTTGCTGATGAAGGAGCATTACTCCGACGCGAAGGAATTACATTGCCGATAGTGGTAATGAACCCCGAGAGTAATGCCATGAACACTATCATAGAGAATAACCTCGAACCTAATGTATATAATATCAACAAGCTGAACGAGGTTATTAATGCCGTTGAACGACAAGGACTTAACCACTACCCCATTCATATCAAAATTGATAGTGGTATGCACCGCCTCGGCTTTGAGCTTCAAGACATAGATAATCTCTGCGAAGTACTGCGAAGACAGGAGTTCGTAGAAGTGAAGAGCACTTTCTCACACCTCGCCGGAGCTGATAGCGACAAATTCGATGAATTCACGCGAGAACAGATAGGCCGCTACGAGGCCTGTGCCGAAAAACTGCAACAAGGACTCCCTTATCACATTATCAAGCATATACTCAATTCTGCCGGTATCGAACGATTTACTGAAAAGCAGTTTGACATGGTTCGTCTCGGAATCGGGCTTTACGGATTCAGTTCACTGCCAGATGTGAAATTGAAAAACGTATGTTCACTGAAAACGGTAATTCTACAGATAAAAACGGTCCGTGCAGGCGAGAGTATCGGTTATAGTCGCAACACCTGGCTCACCACTGATCGCAAAATAGCTGTCATACCCATCGGATATGCCGATGGATTTGACCGACGACTGGGCAACAGAGCAGGACATGTGTTCGTCAATGGTGTCAAATGTCCTGTTATGGGAAACGTATGCATGGATGTCGCAATGATTGATGTCACTGACGCTGACGCACACGAAGGGGATAGTGTGGAAATATTTGGAGAACACCAAACCATAGAACAACTCGCCGAACAACTCGGTACTATAACATACGAAATACTGACATCAGTAAGCCGGAGAGTAAAAAGAATATACTTCGAAGAGTAAGAACCATGACGGAGATTTTCATTAAGCACTATGGTGTAGAACCAACAAGTATCTGTCAACTGTCAGGGTCAGGTAGTAACCGTATCTACTATCGCCTAACACATCCTGATGGATATTCGGTTATTGGTGTTCGAGGCACTCTACAACGCGAAAATCATGCCTTTATAACAATGGCACGACATTTCAAGTCTCTCAATCTCAACACTCCCGAACTCATTGCTGTCAGCCATGACGAAATGACATACCTTCAGCAGGACTTGGGCAATATAGCTCTCTTTGACGTGCTAAAACCCCATATCGGCAATTGGCATAAAGAGCAGAGTGCTGCCGGTATAAACATCATTAAGACAACCCTGAACCTATTGGCGCACTTTCAGATTACTGCCCACAAGGGCATGGATTATTCAGTATGCTTTCCCGTACGAGAACTCGACAAGCGTAGCATAATGTGGGATCTCAATTATTTCAAATACTGTTACCTCAAACTTGCGGGGATAGAATTTGACGAGAGCGCTCTTGAAGATAATTTTGAAAACCTATGTCATGAACTATTAACTCGCATGACAGTCCGAGGTTTCATGTATCGTGATTTCCAAAGTCGCAATGTCATGCTCACCGACGGAAAACCCATGTTCATAGACTTCCAGGGAGGACGCTACGGACCACTTATATACGACGTCGTATCGTTCCTATGGCAGGCACGTCTCCAACTCCCTGACGATTTGCGAACACTATTGTTTGAAGAATATCTTGAGGCCCTGCGCAGAGAGCAAAGCAACATCAATAAACAAGCACTGATTGATGACTTACCTTATTGGGTCTTTTTCAGAAATCTACAAGTACTTGGTGCATACGGATTTAGAGGCTATTACGAAAAAAAACAGCATTTCCTCGAAAGCATCAAACCGGCTTTGGACAACATAAAAAAACAAACTATTATCACTCAATATCCCGCTATCGCACACTGCCTGATTAATCAACAATAGCAAACACATTATCATGGCTCTAACAGTATATATCACAAGCTTTTCCTTTAAACGCGGAATACCTGACGACCCAAGTGGCAATGGAGGCGGATACGTATTCGACTGCCGGGGAACAAATAACCCGGGTCGCTACGAAGAGTACAAGGCACTTACCGGACTCGACAAACCCGTGATTGACTTCCTTGAAAAGGATGGAGAAATACTCGATTTCCTCAACCATGTCTATGCAATCGTTGACAAGCATACCGAATGTTTCATGCGTCGCGATTTCACTAGTCTTCGCGTCAACTTCGGATGTACGGGAGGACAACACAGATCAGTATATTGTGCCGAACATTTGGCACAACATTTGCACGACAAATACGGCGTCACGGTATCATTGAATCACCGTGAACAAAAATTAACCAAACTTTATGAAAGATAGTATAGTACAGATTTTAGCTACAGTATTCTTAATTTTAGGCACCATGATGGGGCTACTAACCAATTGGGTTATAACTCCGTATGTATATACAATCGGTGCTGCGGCAGCAATAGTCTATGGCATTCAGGTATCAGTAAAAAACAAAAATGCGGGACATGACATCAAACGGCTATCTCATATTTTCGCTTTCGTGTCATGCTCACTTGCAGGAGCCGCATATCTACTCTTTTGCGGAGACAACAGTTGGTGGATAGCCATCACACTGCTATACGCGACTATGGTGCTTTACTATAGTTTTAGGACTAACAGCTGATATTTAGGTTTAACATTTGTCTATCAGCTAAAATGAGTGGGAAACACCGATGGTATATCCCACTCATTAATTATGCAAACTCGTAGCAGCTTACTATGAGTTAATTTTTTGAATTCTTTGCAACAATGTGGGGTGTGAATAATCACAGAACACGCGAGCAGGATGAGGTGTTAAATTACTCATTGCCTGAGCGGTGATCTTCTTCAAACCACTGATCAAGTCCATGCCAACCCCATTATCACGAGCAAAAGCGTCTGCCTGATATTCATGACAACGGCTTAAAGCGTTCACAGCTATCTGCAACACGATATTCAGCGGAGTATATAGAAAACCGAACATATACACGTTAACATGAAACGATGCCATCCCGGCACCAGCGGCAAAAGCTAAAGACTCACTTGATAAACTATAGCCTAAAAGAATAAAAATCAGCAGTTGGACAGCAGAAGACACTGCCATCATTTTCCAATTATGACAATGTTTATAGTGACCAATCTCATGAGCGAGAACAGCCACAATCTCTTCTGTTGATAATTGCTCGATTAAAGTGTCATAAAGAACAACACGCTTATTGCGCCCCAAGCCGGTAAAGTAGGCATTGGCCTTTGTACTACGTTTGCTGGCATCAAGCACATAAATCTCAGTAAGAGGAAAATCGACCTTACGGGCAAAAGACTCGATAGAGTCACGTAATTCGCCTACGGGAAGTGGCGTTTGCTTGTTAAACAAAGGTACGATAAGAAGACTGTAAAATTCACTCATGAAGAGACTAAACAGCGTCACGGCACCAAAAGCCAAAAGCCAAAAATAATCCGGCAAGGAAAGGTATATCAACGACAAAACGCACACTATGAGTGACTGCAAGAACAGACTCAACAATAGATTAGTCAGCGAATCCTTAACGAATTGACCTTTCGTAGATTTATTGAAACCAAAACGCTGCTCTATTACAAAATTGTCATAATAATCAAAAGGTATCGCTATTAAAGTAGAACATACTGAAATCAAGGCAAAAAACAGCACACTGACCAGCGCTTCCCGATAGATATCCTTACAAGCCAAATCTGTGAGCCATGAACGTAACAAACCATCAAGCCAACCTATGCCACCAAGAGCAACAAACAGCAACGTAACCACTAAAGACACCGTAGTCACTAACCAACCAAAATTAGCATTGGTACGCAAATAACTCTGTTGCTTACGATAAGCTTCGGCATCATAAATATCAGATAACTCGTCTGGCAGCACTGCCCGTGAAGCGCGAATATCCAACACTGAAAGAACTCTGCTGAAAAGCCATTCGGCAACTATGAAAAACAATATCAAATAATACATAACGAAAAATTTATGCAAAATTAGAGATATTTTTGCTGATACACAAAAAAATTCGTAACTTTGCGTAAAATGCATTAGTATGAGCATGCTTATTTTCAGAAGTTTTTCGAGCGGTAGTAACGGCAATTGTTACTACCTGGGAACTCGTGAAAAAGGCATACTTATAGATGCCGGTATCAGCTCGCTCATAATACGTAAAAACCTCAAAGCAATGGCGGTGGATGTCAAAAGCCTCTTCGGAGTGCTCGTTACCCACGACCATGCCGACCATGTGCGAGGGCTCGGAGGAGTAGCTAAAAGATTTCAACTCCCTGTTTACGCCACGCGGCAAACATTTGTTGGACTTGACGGCAACTGGGCGGTAAAAGACAAACCCGAGCCGGTAATGAGGCGTCTTATTAGCAAGGACGAACCTTTCAACATCGCTGACTTCACTGTCACACCTTTCGCGGTAGCCCATGACTCACACGATTGTGTAGGATATTTCATACAGTATCAAGGCGTAAATATTACGCTCGCAACAGACATAGGGCACACCGATGATGTCGTGGCACGATATGCCTCAATAAGCGACCACATAATCATCGAAGCCAATTACGATGAGCAACTCCTACTCCACGGACGATATCCCGAACCTCTGAAAAGACGCGTGATATCAGACCAAGGACATCTATGCAATGACGACTGTGGCAAATTCCTCGCCCAAATCTATAATACAAGGCTAAAAAGCATATACCTCTGCCACTTAAGTCAAAACAATAACACTCCCGAAATAGCACTTGACACCATCCGTTCACACCTTATGAAAGCCGGCATACAAACAGAACGTGACGTAAACCTATATGCGCTACCTCGTACAAGCCCATCTCAGGTGTTCCAAATCAAATAAAATCTAACAATCATGTCAAAGCAACTCGTAATAATTCCCACATACAACGAGAAAGAGAACATAGAGGATATAATCCGAACAGTCCTTAACGAACCGATACTTTTCAACATACTCGTTATTGACGACGGTTCACCGGACGGAACAGCAAACATCGTCAAACAACTCATAGGTGAATTTCCCGACCGCATAAACATCATAGAACGTTCCGGCAAGCAAGGACTCGGAACGGCATATATTTGTGGTTTCAAGTGGGCTTTGGAACACGATTACGACTATATATTTGAGATGGATGCCGACTTCAGCCACAACCCCGACGACCTATGCCGACTCTACAAAGCATGCGCCGAGCAGGGAGCCGACGTGGCTATCGGTTCAAGATATGTCAGTGGTGTCAATGTCGTCAACTGGCCCATAGGTAGAGTCATGATGTCATACTTCGGAAGCCAATACGTCAGAATCATGCTCGGACTGCCGATACATGATACTACGGCGGGCTTCAAATGCTATAAAAAGCAAGTACTAAAAAACATAGAACTGGACAAGATACACTTCAAGGGATACGGCTTTCAGATAGAGATGAAATTCACGGCTTTCAAATGTGGATTTAATATTGTGGAAGTACCCATAGTTTTTGTCAACCGCAAACTCGGAACAAGTAAAATGTCAGGTGGAATATTCTCCGAAGCTCTTCTGGGAGTGATAAGTCTCAAATGGAAAAGCCTTTGGCGAAAATACCCACAAAAAAATAACGACAATGTCTAAAATATTCAACTACATACTCCCCCTATTGCTCTTCTGCATAGGAGGATATTTTCTGTTTTTCTATCACAACGAGTCCACAACACACCCTCAAGACACCACCGCCGACACCACTGCCGTACAATACATCAGCTGCCAAGGACCCATATTCGGCACATACTACCACATACGCTACCGCCATCAAGACAACATTGACCTGCAACCGCAAATAACGGCAGCATTACAAGACGTTGACCATAGTCTGTCGATGTTCAACCCAAAGAGCCTATTATCACGTATCAACAGTAATGCCACAGACAGCGTTGATGAAAATTTCCTGACAATATACAACTGCGCCAGCACAATATGGCAAACCACCGAACACGCTTTTGATATCACAGTGGCTCCGCTTGTTGACCTTTGGGGCTTCGGACGTCAAGAACGCCAAGACGTGAGCGACAGCGACGTCAAGAAACTGCTTCCCGCCGTAGGCATGGACAAAATTCATCTCAAAGAACATCGACTCACCAAAGACAACAGTTTAACACGTATTGACTGCAGCGCCATCGCCAAAGGCTTTGGCACAGACAAGGCAGCGCAAGTACTCATTGAGCACGGATGCACTGATTTCATCGTTGAAATAGGGGGTGAAATAGTGACACATGGCAAAAACGAACACGGTGAGCCATGGCACATAGGAATCAACACACCCGCTGACGACCCTGACAACACCTCCAATGACATACAACAAGTCGTAGAACTCAAAAATGCGGCATTGGCAACATCCGGCAATTACAGACGTTTCTACGAAATAGACGGAAAACGTATTTCGCACACCATAGACCCTCGCACAGGATATCCTGCATATAGCGACATACTCAGCGCTACCGTTATAGCCCCTACGTGTATGCAGGCTGACGCTTACGCCACGGCATTCATGGTACTCGGAAGCGATAAGGCTCTCAAAATATGTCAACAAGACACTACCATTTCATGCCTGTTAATCACTGCCGGAGACACACCTGACAAATATAGGGTTCTTAAAAGTGAAAATTTTTCAAAATAAATTGACAAAAAATATTGCCGATTAAAAAAAATGTTGTACCTTTGCACTCGCAAATGAGTTAAGAGGCGATTTTTGATGTCGCGCGAGTGATTTCAAGGACGTTGAAAGCTAATTTGTAACGGCTGCGTAGCTCAACTGAATAGAGCATCTGACTACGGATCAGAAGGTTTAGGGTTTGAATCCCTACGCGGTCACATAAAATTAAATATGTGCTCACACAAAGAAGTCGCGAATGATATTCGCGACTTCTTTGTCATAAATAACTCACTCTGCGTGCTTTTGACTTAATCTTGCATATAGTACATCATTCATATTTTGAGTTAATATCACTTTGCAAGATTAAGACAATCAGAACAGTCTATTTTTGTTCCACTTTATGTTTTAATACTGTCTGATAAAAACATTTAAATAATTAAAAGAAGGATATACCATAATAGGTACATCCTTCTTTTAATTAATATACAAAAATTATTACTTAACCCTTCTTTTTATAGGGAAATAGAATCCAGAACGACACCGCTACAACAAGTGCGAAAGCCGAGAAAATGTACCAGCATGTAGGCCATTGTCCTACAAGGAAGCCATTCTCCCAACGGCAATAGTGATTAACTATCTCACCGGCGGCTAGTGTACCTATAGTGGCACCTAAACCATTCGTCATCATCATGAACAATCCCTGTGCTGAAGCCTTGACATCTGGCGCACATTCTTGATCAACAAATATGCCGCCCGAAACATTAAAGAAATCAAAAGCCACACCATATACTATGCACGACAGAATAAAGAGTAATACACCCGGCATCGTAGGACTGCCAAGCCCAAAGAAGCCAAAGCGGAACACCCATGCGAACATTGACATAAGCATCACAATCTTAATGCCATAGCGGCGCAGGAAGAATGGTATGAGCAGTATGCACAAGGCTTCGCTGATCTGCGATAATGAAGTAAGTAAGGTAGCATTATTTGCCGCGAATGACCCTGCAACAACAGGATCCACACTGCCACGAAAACTTGTGATAAAAGGTCCTGCATAGCCATTTGTGACTTGCAGACACATACCGAGAAGCGCCGAGAAGATAAAGAACAACGCCATTTTCTTGGTTTTGAAAAGTTTGAAAGCGTCAAGCCCGAACGACTGAGCAAGGCTTTGATGTTCTTTCTTCTCTTGCAGTGGACACTGAGGCATGGTCAGGGCATAGATACTGAGCACTATGCTCAAGAAGCCTGACACGAAAAACTGCATATATGTATATTGGAACTTATAGGCGCTCTCACCGAGTGTAAATGATAAATTGCCATCCTCAAGCACTGCGCAGTTCACAAACCACATAGTCAGAATAAAACCTATTGTGCCCATCACGCGAATAGGCGGAAAATCCTTGACGGTATCCATCCCATTCTGCTTGAGGATTGTGAAAGCCACAGTGTTAGTTAACGCTATAGTAGGCATATAGAACGCCACGCTCAAAGTATATAACCCGATGAACATAGCCGGATTAGCAATTTCATTACCTATACCTGTCTGCAAACCCATATACCAACACGAGAGCATAAAAATTCCTGCCAAACAATGGCAGAGCGATAATACCCTCTGCGGTTGCAGATAACGATCGGCGACAATACCCATCAGGGTCGGCATAAATATTGACACTATGCCCTGAATGGCATAAAACCAGGAAATCTGGCTACCAAGTCCCGCACTGCCAAGATAGTTGCCCATACATGTCAAATAGGACCCCCATACGGCAAATTGCAAGAAATTCATTACGATTAAACGAAGCTTGATGTTCATGCAGATATAAGATTTTAAGAGTTTTCTATTAATGGCAAAGGTAACACTTTTTTTTGGCATAGAGATTGGCATACTAACATAATTAGAAAAAAAAGTCACTTTATTAATAACAATACGACAATTTTGTCAACCAGACACTGACAAAATTGCAGTGATAGATCAACTAAGTAATATGAATTTTCAAGAAGAACGTATCGTACAGATATTTGAGACCACAGATGTTTCAGAGCATTTAGGCAACGTGCCGCAGATTGACGATAATGATGTACTCCCCCTTCTGCCACTCCGCAACCGCGTGCTCTACCCTGGAATACTGCTGCCCGTGTCAATATCACGAGGCATATTTCAGGACCTCGCACGACGCGCCCACAAAGGTGGAATCGCGATAGGTGTATGCACACAAGCCAACCAAGAAGTCGAAAAACCTGAATACAAAGACCTGTATCATATAGGAACCGTAGCGCGGGTGCTGCAGGTTGTGGACATCGGTAACGACACGGTGATGGCGGTATTCGAAGGAGGATACCGTTTCACCTTTGACAGCGCACATTGGGTCAGCGATGACAGCGAGCCCGCAAGTTCGACACTTGTCGCCAAAGCACATCTTGTAGGCAACGAAATAGTACCGCAAGATGACAAATCATTCACTATACTTTGTGAAGAAATTCGCAAACTGGCATGGCAACTCATGCATGAAGCTATGCACATGCCTGAAGAAGCGCTCACCTTCCTGCGCAAAGTGGAAGAACCCGGCAGACTACTCAACTACATCTGCGTAAACTACGACTGCCATCCGGCATATAAAGCTTACCTGCTACGTATAAGCGATATCAGTGTGAGAGCGGAAATAATCATGAAATTTCTGCAAGCGGAAAAAGAACGCCATGAAATAAAAAAGGAGATAGATAAAAAAACACGGCAGAACTTGAGCGACCAACAACGTAGCGCCTTCCTACAGCAACAACTGCAAACAATCAACGAAGAGCTCGGCAATGATGACATGGAATATCTCCGCGAACTTGAGGAGCGAGCGCAAAAGGCCAAATTGCCGGAACATGCCATGGAAGCCTTCAACAAAAGTTTGCAACGCCTTGAGCGAATACAAAATAATTATTCGGCGGAATATGATGTGGAACTGACATACGTAGAAACACTTCTTGACCTGCCATGGAATAACTATACAGGTAGTAATACAGACCTCAAAAAAGCGAAGGAAATTCTTGACAATGACCACTATGGAATGCCTAAGGTCAAGGAACGCATACTAGAATACATGGCGCTGATACGCCGTGTAGGGCTAACCAAATCGCCAATACTATGCTTCGTTGGAGCACCTGGAACAGGCAAGACATCACTGGGCAAATCAATCGCTAACGCCCTTGAACGCAAATATATACGCATATCACTCGGAGGGCTGCATGACGAGGCTGAAATTCGTGGACACAGACGCACATACATCGGCGCTATGCCCGGAAGAATACTCCAAAACCTCAGAAAAGTCAAAACCAACGACCCTGTGGTCATTCTTGACGAGATTGACAAAGTTGGTGCTGACCACCGTTCCGACCCAACATCAGCACTACTCGAAGTACTTGATCCGGAACAGAATAACACATTCCACGACAACTATATTGACCTCGACTATGACCTATCGCACATCCTATTCATAGCCACGGCAAACACACTCGAGGATATTCCGGCACCACTGCGCGACCGTATGGAAATCATACATATCGACGGATATAGTACACCCGAGAAAATGCAAATAGCGAGAAAGCATATCATACCCAAACAATACGAAGCAACCGGCATCACTGCCGAACAGCTTACATTCTCCGACAATGTGCTTGCGCATATCATAGAAAATTATACCGCGGAGTCCGGCGTGCGAGGACTCGAAAAACGCATAGCGCAAATATGCCGTATGATTATCAAAAAGATAGAACTCGGCGAAGTATATCCCACAACGCCTGACATCAACGACATCACCGATATGCTCGGACTCCCCACTCACTATCACCAACGCTATGACTATCAGCCAATACCAGGCATAGCCACAGGCTTGGCATGGACTGCTGTTGGCGGAGAAACGTTACGCATCGAAGCGGCTGTAATTCCATCTGAAAAACCCACAGAAAATATCTCGCTGACAGGTAATTTAGGAGACATAATCAAAGAGTCAGCAATGGTGGCGATGCAATTCATACGCTCACATGCCGAGCAATTCGGACTTGACCCAATAGATGTTACAAAAAAGAATATTCACATTCACTTCCCTGAAGGAGCAACCCCCAAGGACGGACCATCGGCAGGCATCACCATCACCACCGCTATTCTCAGCGCACTGCTCCAGAAACCCGTGAAACCAGGAATAGCCATGACCGGCGAGATAACGCTAACCGGCAAAGTACTACCCGTTGGAGGTATCAAAGAAAAAATACTCGCGGCAAAACGAGAAAACATAAACACCATACTGCTCAGCATAGAAAACGAGCGCGACATAAAAGAAATTGAACCCCAATATCTTGAAGGCATGGAGTTCAACTACTACACTAATGTTGACGACGTGCTTAAGTATGCCATTGGGTAAGAAGGTTGAGACAAACTATTCCACAACCCTCACGATGCGGACGGAACTGCGTGAGCATCGTGAGGAATACATCCCGCCAAAGGCTCCTTCCAAATGAGCGCAGAACAATATTCCTTTAGCAAACTGATTTATAAAATATGAATCTACATTGTCTTCTGCGTGATAGTACGACACTGACCAATAATCTCCCCCGTTTTAATACTCAGTATTGTACAATGAAGCCGAAGGCAAGAATACCGCACCGCAACTTGTTTTTCCATTATATTCCACTGTGAAATGCTATAAACAGCATCAAAACGAAGAACATGCTGTCCGTCCACAAAGGTTATCCCATTAGGTTATCCCCGGTTGTCAGGTAGAATAATAGGGAATAATAGGCTTTACACCATTCACGATATAACTATTTCTTGACATTTTTTTGTAAATGTAGTAAAAATTGTTTAGAAAAAAAACGGGCTAATAATTTGCCAAATCAACAAAAACTATTAACTTTGCGAATATAGTTAATCAAATCACTTACTAAACCACATTATTACAATGGACCACGAAGAATTGCACCAAGAGGAATTAGTTCAGCAAGAGCCTGAAACTGTTACCTCACCCACCCCTGAAACATTACCAACATCCGAGCATGAGAGCCAAGAGCCCCAAGTCGCTGAAGCACCTGAAGCAGAGAAACCTGAAACCGAAGTAGTTACTGAAGTTCAAGCCGACGAGCAGCAGGAAGAAAAAGATGATGCGAAAGCCGACGAGCAGCAGAAAGAAAAAGAACTTGACTTCAACGACATGAGCGAAGAGCAGCTTCTAGAACAGCTCAGAGACGTAATTGAGCATAAATCGGATGACATGCGCCGAAAAGTTGAAGCACTGCAGGGACGACTTTGGAAACTCATCAATGCCGCGCAAGAAAAAGCTCGTGAACTATTCGCACAAACGGCGCAAGAAGGTCAGGAATTTGTGCGTGAAGCAAGCCAAACGGAAATACAACTACGCGAACTACTACAAAAATACAAAGCCATTCGCGAAGAGGAACGAAAAAAACTCGAAGAAGAACGAGCACAAAACCTTGAGCGCAAACTGGCAATCATAGAACAAATGAAGCAGCTTGCCGAAACAGAAGGCGATGCGCTGAGCAAACTTGATATATATAAACAACTCCAGCAGGAGTGGAAACAAATAGGTCCGGTACCAGCGGAACGTCAGAGCGAACTATGGACAAACTTCAACCACTATCAAGAATGTTTCTATGATCAAGTCAAGATGAGTCATGAACTCCGCGACTATGATTTTCGCAAGAATCTCGAACTCAAGAACGAACTGATCGAAGCGGCAAGAAAACTTGCCGAAAATCCTGACATACTATCTGCCGCACGACAACTGCAGCAACTCCACGACCAATGGAAACAAATAGGACCCGTAGCACGCGAAATACGCGAAGACATCTGGAATCAGTTCAAAGAAATCACAGCAAGCATCAACAGAAGACATCAGGCTTACTTCGATGAACTGCATAAGAAAGAAGAAGAAAATTTCCGCCTCAAAGAACAACTCTGTCAGCGTGTTGAACTGATAGACATTGAGAATATTGAATCGGTGCAACGTTGGCTGGAACTCACCGAAGAAGTTCAAAGCATCCAACAAGAGTGGAAAACAATAGGTTTCGCCTCACGTAAGCTCAATGACCAAATCTACGATCGGTTCCGCGCAGCATGCAATAGGTTCTTCGATGCCAAAAATGCGGCACTCAACGAACAACGTAAGGAAAATGCCGAAAAAGTGGGCATGAAACGTAAACTCATAGCCCAAGTCGAAAGCCTGATGAGCAACGACAACTGGAAGTTGGCTACAGAACGTGTCTTGGATTTGCAACGCCAATGGAAAGAAATAGGTTCCGTAGGACGCCAGCGTAACGAAGAACTTTGGCAGCGTTTCCGCGGAGCATGCGACAAATTCTTCGCGGCGAAAAAAGAATACTTTGACCAGCAACGCAGTCAACACCGCGAGAGACTTGCCGAAGAACAGGAGAACCTCAAAATCAAAGAAGAAATCATCGCCAAGATAGAAGCTCTCGACCCTGCCGATAAGGAGAACGTCAAAGTACTACGCGCACTAATCGCCGAATATAATGCCGCAGGACGCGTACCCTACTCCAAGAAAGACGCCTTATATCAGAGTTTCCGCACAGCAGTGGACAAACAATTTGACGCTATGCACCTTGACGCCTCGCAACGTCGTATCGACAGTTTCCGCGAAGACCTCGACAAAATTGAGGAAAAAGGCGAAAATGCACTCGAAGACGAAAAGAGAAAACTACAGAGAATCTATGAGAATATAAAGCAGGAAATTATGACTGCCGAAAATAACATTGGATTTTTCGCAAGAAGCAAAGCAGAAAACCTACTCAAAGAAGCCAACAGAAAAATTGCTTCACTCAAAAACGAACTTCGGGTTATTGAAGAAAAAATTAATATAATCGATAGTAAACTACAGTAAATAAAACATTTAATTCATACTAATATGGCAAAGACTATCACAACCTTCAACGCATTGCGCAAAGTCAAAGACCTACTTCCTAGTGGTTCAATGTCAAAAATCGCCGAAGAACTCGGCATAGACGCTGACGTAGTACGTTCCTATTTCAATGGCACTCCCGCCGACGGATTGGGTGTGCATATCGAACCGGGACCCGACGGTGGCATAGTATCGCTTGACGACACACGAATTCTGGAGGTGGCACTGCGTATTGCGTGGGAAAACGGAACTTTCTAATAAGATAATAACAAACATTTGACAAAAAATGAGGATTGGTTCATTGCGAGCCAATCCTCATTCTATATATTAAAAAGAATTATATCACGTACTCATAATACTTCAAATACCCACCTTATTCATCTCGCGACAGGTAGGCTATCAGATAAGGTAATGACAAGCTGAAATACGATATGTCGAAACGAGCCCATTCCAGCACATTAAACCACTGACCGACAGCAAGATATTCAATCCATACTCTGGAAGAGAGCTGGACAAGCATAAAGATAAACATAAAAGCACCGCAGACAAACAAAAGATAGTCAAAATCTGTTTTACGAAAACTTACGTAAATACCCACTAACACCAATACCAACAACATTAGAACACTACTCTCACCCGTCTGGCTCATAAGCGGATTACGATTGAAGAACAACCAAGACTCAGTATCCCAGAAGATATAAGGCAACAAAAAGCCTATAAAAATAAGTGCTATTACAATCGGAAATAGAATCATTCGCCGCCAGGGCAGTCTCACATATTCGTTAAAAAGATATATCGCCATAGGTATCACCGCCGACATCCGCGTGGAAGCTATCAGACCACATAACAACGCAACAAGCCAAAAATGCTCCTTCAGCGTTATACCATAACGCTTCATGCTTAATATCACGCACAGCACCAATAAGGTATTACTCAGTCCGTCACTGCGTACAGCAAGTTCCCACCAGTATGCAGGAGCGAAGAATAACAATACTATAAAAATCAACGTTATTCGCCATGAGCGGCATAGACCATAAACACAATACACCGTCAGCCATAAAAACAGTATTTGCCCCAAACCGACATCACCAAGCAGGTAGAAAGGCAGGTACACATACTGCCAAAAAGGAAATGGTGACGGATAATTGACATCACTTACGTGCGTATGAACTCCGTATGGATATATGCCGTTGAGCAGAGCGTCATCGAAATAAGCCAGGGCTGACCACCTATCAACATTAATGCTCAATGGCTCAATATACCATAGCAAGAACACAGCCGCAGCAGAAACGATAGCTACAGCGGTAAGAGACAACACATTACAAGTTCGCTCGCTCAATATATGCACATATTTCTTGCACGCCACATACACCAATGCCAACAAAACGCTATATACTACAATACCCACCACTGCCGGAACTCCGGCGCGAGGCAGGTATTTGATAATAAAAATGACATTTATTAGCCAATAAATACTCAATGCCACAATGCGTTTCATAGGCATCATATTACTTACGCTTGGCATCGTAACTCCGTTTCCAAAGCATGAAAAGCACTATACACATTACCGATACTGCGGCGGCTATTGCATAGGCTATCCAACGATTTTCGGGGGCGAAATCAAAACCCTCGGGAGCGATGAAGATATAGCTCGAACATACCATGGTCATAAACACCGCCGGAACCATTGCCAACAAATAGCCATACTTATAGCGTAAGTCGCGCTCTATGGCATTCTTATAGAGCCAAACGGTACCTGTCCATAGCGTGAATACGGCAAGAGTCTGATTAGTCCATGAGAAATAACGCCATACAATGTCGAAGTTGACAAAAGTCATGGCATAAACCAATAGAAATAGCGGCAGCGAAATAGACAAGCGTTTGAGGATTACCTTCTGATCTACATGCAGGAAGTCAGCAACAATCAGTCGCGCGCTGCGCAATGCCGTGTCGCCCGAAGTTATCGGAGCCGCTATCACGCCTATGATAGCCAATATGCCTCCCACGGTACCGAGCCATGAACGGGATATCTTATCAATAACTAATGCGGCAATATTCTCGCCTTTATGAGCGGCTGCGAAAACCTGCAGACCGTCAATGCCATAGATACCCTCTTCCGGAACGGCAAAGAAAGTACCGGCTGCGGCGGCCCATATCAGTGCCAAAACACCCTCAACAACCATTGCGCCGTAGAATATCCACCGACCCTGACGTTCATTGGTCACGCAACGAGCCATAAGAGGCGACTGAGTGCCATGGAAACCGCTGATAGCACCGCAAGCTATGCTAACAAACATCATCGGGAACAATGGCAAACCATTTACCTGACGATTTTGAAGCCCATCAGTAACTTCCGGCATCTCAGCCCCATGCGAAAACAGCATCACAGTCATTATACCAACACCCATGAATAGCAGAATACCGCCAAAAAGAGGATAGAATTGACCAATCAATTTATCTACGGGAAGCAAAGTTGCCAACACATAATAGGCGAAAATTATCAGCAACCACGTTTGTATGCTCACATTCTCTACCAAGCCATGTAGCAAAGCCGCGGGACCGGTCATGAAAGTCGTGGTAAGTAATATCAGCAACACCAGCGACAGCACACGCATGAACTGACGCACACCAGTGCCTAATTCGTCACCAACCATTTCCGGCAAACTCACACCACCCTTTCGAATAGAAATCATTCCAGACAGGTAGTCATGTACACCACCGGCGAATATCGTTCCGAAAACAATCCATAAAAATGCCGACGGACCAAAAAATATACCCATTATAGCACCGAAAATAGGACCAAGACCGGCTATGTTCAGAAACTGAACAAGAAACACGCGCCATGCCGGCATCGGCACAAAGTCAACACCATCGGTTTTGCTCAAGGCCGGAGTCTGACGCGAAGGCTCTATGCCGAACACACGCTCAACAAGAACGCCATAGGTTAGATAACCAACTATCAATAATACAATTGAAACAAGAAATGTTATCATAATAGTTTTAGATTTTAATGCTATACAAAGTTACATATTTTTTTGAATGTTTACAAAAAATTGCTAACTTTGTAATAAACATATCAAACTAAAAATTTACGAAAACTATAGATGTAAAAAACCACACACTATGGCTCACGTATGCGAAAATTGCAAGTTCCGTGCCCACTACGACGAAAAACCTAACTCATTGTTAGGACGTTTTTGGCGATGGCACATAAACTTCTGCCCGGGTTGGAAAGGATACATCACTTCCCTACCCGATGATAAGCAGGCAGAAATCAGAAGCAAATACAACTTCACTAAATATCAGTAGGCTAAACGGACCGATGATATTATCACCTCAATGGCAAGTCAGCATGGACTTGCCATTTTTGTATTACAAAATCGGTAGAGTCGAAACATCGGGACTTCAATGTATCTGAACATCAATAGACCAATATGTCAACATATCAAGAATAAACAAAAAATCAGAAATGTACCTTGAGTAGCGTAGGATTAACCACAATCATCAGGTACGCCCAATGCGATGAATTTTTGTCATTAGTGCGCTTTACCGTTTTCATGGTATCGGTCCCCTTCATATAATAGTAACCAGCCGCCACCGAGAGGTATTTCAATATGCGGTAGCGTGCCGTAAACTCTATTTCATGTCCCAAAGTCTTCTTTTGATTAGGTACACTGACAGATGTGGCAAGAAAGTGATATTTAGTGTCTAAAGTCACCTTGTCGCGCCATGTGAAAGACGCCCCGGCATGAAAGTCCTGCAAGCCCGGAGAATAGCCACCATAGAACGATGAAAGGTAGAAAAATTCCATAGGTCCATAAAACTGATGGTGCGATGCAAATATGGGATTGAAAGAATTGGAATGAGTATGTTGCTTCATGCCCAAAAAACCTATTGGAGGCACAGAATAATCCTCATCGCCGCTAAGATGAAAATATCCGGAATTAAGACGCACATAGTCATTAACTTTGCCATTGATTTCCACACTCGCCATCCATGCGTCAACAGGCACATTCAGCTCCGAACGACCCAGCTGATGATAGTACGACCCTTCTATTTCAAGCCAACGACGTTGAATAGTGCCATCATTGTGAGGATAGTGGAACTTCAGGTAAGCGCCATAAAGCTGCTGATAATAATTCTTTTTCTCACCATCTATAGAGCTTTGCATACCGGTATTGATGAATAGCGCCGAAGCTCCGAACCACTTCTTGAAATCATAATGATACCATAGTGTTTGCATGTTCTTATACACCTGCGAACCGCCTGAGTAATAGGTGCCGCCAAACATATTCGCGTTATTCTGGTTATATGCGGCAACAATATGCACCCTATGCCCATGCCCTTCATAGCCGACCTTCAATGCGTCATGATAAAATCCCGTCATTGACCAGTCGTTCAAACCCATTACGCGCTCGTCATCATATTTCAAAGTCTGGCGACCCAGTTTGGCGAATAATCCGATGCGGGAATAGACGTGAGCCCATGCCTCGCGAAGCGAGAATGAACCACCACCCGTAGTGCCCCACACACCTTGGTGCTGAGGAGTGATTTGTATCTCAAGATGAGGTTGCTTATAGTTGAAAAACAGACGTGTACGCTCAAGCACAAAAAGTGCGTACTTCTCATCCTCATTCTGCATTGCGCCATGACGCCATTCGCCGCGAGTCATCAACTCGGCACCGAGGGTAAAGACATGAGTTTTAGTGCTATCACCAAATTCGGTCCTTATCTTCTTTGCCGCATTACAACACAGCGCACATAACACGGCAAGCATCAATACCAATCTGAATTTCACAATATTATATATTTTGTTGATTATAAGTCACAGTAAGCATAGTGAGGTCATCGCTTTGCACAGCCTCTCCTGCGAAGTCGAGTACCAAGACCTTCATGGCATCCAATAAACCATCGCCGTCACACCTGTTTTTCCACAGCTCACACTCAGCAAATACCGCAGAGATACGCAACTGTTCATGCGCCTCATTCATGGCCTCCGTCAAGCCATCGGTATATAGAAACAAAACGCTGCCCGATGGCAGTTGAGTATTCTGACCCACATACTGATAACCCTCCCAAGCACCAAGAGGCAGATTGGCGACAACATCAAGACTCCTAACAGCATCAGAGCTTATCACTATCGGCACCTCATGACCTGCATTGCAATAACGCAGAACACCACTAACAACATCAAGCACCCCCAAGAAGAACGTTACAAACATCGACTGCTCATCCATCTGCACTAAATTATCATTCATCATCTCCACTATCTTTTGCGGGTCATCCTCCCTTGAAGCCACGTTACGGAACAGAGTCCTGGTCACCGACATCAGCAGCGCGGCCGGAATACCCTTGCCACTCACGTCGCCTATGCAGAAAAACAGTTTGCCGTCACGCTCGAAATAGTCGTAGAGGTCACCTCCCACCGCCTTGGCAGGCGTCAGCGAAGCGCTAACAGACACACCATGCACATTATTCAACTTAGCCATAGGAAGCATACCGCGCTGTATAACACTCGCCGCACGCAACTCACCATCAAGGCGGTTACGTTCTGCCATAGCACCATTGAGTTTGATAATATTTCTGATGGATCTGACGACAATAAATGCCAACAGAGCAATACTGAGCAACATAAATATCATTACCATTTTCTGCATCCTGTGCAGCGGAGCATAGATTTCACTTTTAGGACACAATATGGCCATTGACCAACCCGTCTGAGCCAGGTCATACTGCTCACCTATTCGTGTGAAAGTCACTGGACAATAGAACGCAAGCCATGTCTTTCCGTCATGTCCCTCAACCTCCATCTCGCCACTCTCGCCCGACAGCATCCTTTGGTGCATTTCATGCACAGAAACAGGTACATCATCATCCAGTTCCACAACCTTCTTTGTCAACACCATGTTCTCGTCATAAGGATATAAGATAATACGACCACGCCCCGACAGCATCATCAGCCCGGACGACGGTGTCAGTGGCTTACGCTTCGAAAAAGCCGAAAGCCATTCGAGAGATATATCGGCACATAACACGCCCGCTATACTGCCATCAGCATCGCGAACCGGATAAACATACGACACCACCATATCCTCACGACCTACCACATTGCGATAAGGCTCACTCCAACTGTCAGTCCCACGCGACATCACACCCTTGAACAACTTCATATCAAGGTAGTCATGATCCTCTCCGCCAACCTGATGAACACTTATCGAACCATCAACA